>Ga0334892_1000474_pt1 | contig 48973 bp, 43 predicted proteins | sample GraSluR3_MG_4_FD_207213 | JGI IMG/M metagenome (GOLD analysis project Ga0334892, IMG submission 207213) | Sludge microbial communities from methane-producing bioreactor in Wageningen University, Netherlands - Granular Sludge_15_04-R3 | ecosystem: Engineered > Bioreactor > Anaerobic >...
CGCCGTTAACGTCGTCTTGCCGTGGTCCACGTGACCAATCGTCCCTACATTAACGTGCGGTTTCGTCCGCTCAAACTTCTGCTTAGCCAACTAAATGCACCTCCTAAGAATTAAAGAAAAAGCTCAGGTGGTTTTCATTCACCATCATATTGCACCCGGCTAATCTGCCGGCATATAAAAGCATGGTGGCGGCGCAGGGATTCGAACCCCGGACTCCACGGGTATGAACCGTGTGCTCTAGCCAACTGAGCTACGCCGCCTCTGGAGCTCACGACCGGATTTGAACCGGTGACCTTGTCCTTACCAAGGACACGCTCTACCTCCTGAGCTACGTGAGCATCTTTAATTGTTTTCATATATAAGGAAACCGCGGCAGCGATTTCCTTATTATTGTGGTTGCGGGGGCAGGATTTGAACCTGCGACCTCCGGGTTATGAGCCCGACGAGCTACCAGACTGCTCCACCCCGCGTCGTCATTGGAGCGGGTGATGGGAATCGAACCCACGCGACTAGCTTGGGAAGCTAGGGCTCTGCCATTGAGCTACACCCGCTTTTAAGCGATACTGATTATACACTGGCCTAATTTAAAAGTCAACCGCTATTTGTTTAGCCTTTTCTCACCTCGAGATAGCGCTCAAGCTTGCGTTTAACCCTCTGGAGAGCATTATCTATTGACTTAACATGTCTTTCCAGGTCGACAGCAATCTCCTGGTAAGACTTTCCCTCAAGATATAGAGTAAGAACTTTCCACTCCAGTTCACTGAGGATCTCACCCATTTTGTATTCAATATCATTATACTCTTCCCGGTTAATCATTAATTCTTCCGGGTCGGTAATTTTTGTGCCTGAAAGAATATCAAGCAGGGTTCGATCGGAATCTTCATCATAGATAGGCTTGTTCAAAGACACATAAGAATTTAACGGTATATGCTTCTGCCGGGTAGCTGTTTTAATCGCCGTTATAATCTGACGGGTAATGCAGAGCTCGGCAAAAGCCCGGAAAGAAGAAAGCTTATCATCCCTGAAATCGCGGATAGCTTTATAAAGACCGATCATGCCTTCCTGGATGATGTCTTCCCGGTCTGCCCCGATCAAAAAGTAAGACCTGGCTTTGGCCTTAACAAAATTTTTATACTTGTTAATCAGAAACTCCAGGGCTATTGTATCGCCACTTTTAGCCTCCATAACGATATCTTCGTCGCTGCGAAATTCGAAGTCCGCCTCTGTCTGGCATGAATATCTAAGTCCATGAGCCAAAAAGCTCAAACCTATCGCCTCCGTTTGGATATCTTATGGTAGGAATGTTGCAGGCTTTCTCCGATATTATAACGTAATGCCCCGGCAGGGTCAAGCATTTTAGCAACAGGATACAAGCAATTTAAGCCTTGGGCAACTTAATGCCGTCTCAGTTTTTCCAACGAATCGATAACCTTCCTGTGGAGGATCTCGTTTAACATTATTCCCCCCGGCGCATTTTGCTTATTAAGTCTTTCGCGATAGTTCTGCCGTTTCTCTGCCAGGCGCTCTTTCAGGGCTGATGCCGACATAACGTAGGCTCCAAGGTTCGAAGCCGCCCGGTATTCGGCAAAGTCAGAAATGGCCACCTCGACCCGGTTATATGCAGCCAGACCACCGGCCAACCTTTCAATCATGGTGTCTGCCGTTTCATGGTTGCCGGTAAAAACAACCTCCACTCCTTCGGTCTCGTCCCAGGCAAACTGCTGTCCGTCAAAAACTATAATAATTCGTTCCCAGCTCCAAGGATAATAAGCGGCAAGGATAGATACCAGTTGATCCCTGGCGCTGCCAAAGTCTTCTTCCTTTAACAGCTTCAGCTCTTCCCAGGAACCGATAATATTATAACCATCAACTATTAATATGGGCGCCGTCATGCGTTCCACCCTTCTCTCTGGCCTAGAACAGCATAAATTAATACTGCCGCGGCGGCAGATACATTTAAAGAACCGCCCACTATATTCGGCATCGGTATAGATAGAGTGAGATCACAATTCTCGCGCAGTAACCTGGATATGCCTTTTCCTTCAGAACCTAGCACCAAAACCAGGGGGCATTTGTAATCAGCAAGGTAGTACTCTTTTTCTCCGTCACCTTCCGCCCCGTAAATCCAAAACCCTTCTCTTTTTAAAGTTTCGGCCGCCTGGTTCAGGTTGCCGACCATGGCGACCCTGAGCCTTTCTGCAGCGCCACAGGCTACTTTCCTCACCGTTGAAGTAACACCGACGGCGCGATGCGAGGGAATAATAATCCCGTCTACCCCGGCTGCGTCAGCTGTACGCATTATTGCACCCAGGTTTTGCGGATCTTCAATATGGTCGAGCATTATCAGGAAAGGATCCCGAAGGGGAGAACGAGAAAGGGCAATCAGCTCATCCAGATCGATATATTCGAATGGAGATACCAGGGCGGCAACCCCCTGGTTACCGGTAATGTGCCCTGCCATTTCCTGAAATTCGTCGCGCGAAAGGCGCACCACCTGTACCCTGCCCTGACGCGCCAGCAGGGTAATTTCATTAATGATGGCGCCCTTCAGGCTTTCAGCCAGAATAATGCGCTGTGGTTTGCCCGAGCGAAGAGCCTCAAGCACTGCCTGGCGGCCGGCAATTAGCTCTTCTCCTGTCTCTTTAGCCTGATCACCATTTTCACTATCGTTAAAAGTATCATCCCTTTTCATGATTCATATCCCTCGCTTCAGCACTTATGCGCATTTAAGAGGTTAACAAGCGGAAAATACTGTTCGTAAATATGGGCACCGGATGAATAGGCGGTAATCTGACCATCCTCCACGGGAAACTTGAGCTGCATCAGGATATACTCTTTCAACAGCTGCAGCCCGCCGAGATTCTCCGGGAAGCCGACAAAAATATCCCAGGAGCGGAAAAATACTGTCATATTAAGACGTCCGTCAACTACTTTGAAATCAACCACCCTGAGGCAGGGAGGGTCATCAAGATCGATATTCTCCTGCCCGCCTATATTCATGCAGGCCTGGTTTGTCGCACCTTTTGACCGGTTCAGCAGGTCGATCACCTTGGGCAGCTGCGGAGCGATATGCTGTCCGTAGGTATAATCTTCCATATCGCACTTGGTATCGGTTGCCAGGTAATCATAAAAGTATTGCTGAATCCGTTCTTCAGAGGTGGGCGCCGGAATTCCGCAGTTCTCGGGCAGCCACACCGCAAGGGGTCGGGTATAGGGTTCTTCAATAACAACCGTCAGATGATCCAACTGCTTGCGAAGCTGTCCCTCGTAACTTCCTTTTTTTATCCTGTAGCTGTAGCCATAGCGGGCACAGTTCCAGAGAACCATCCGCCATGCTGATTCAATAGTTCTTTCGCGTACGTAAGCCATTTTTATCCCCTTTCCCATTGTTCCCCAAAGCATTTTTTTTGCTGTTTCGGGTTAAAAGCTATTTTCGTTTCCACCTGGTGCCATGCGGCGTATCTTCCAATATGATGCCCTGACCGGCAAGTTTATCACGGATTTGATCGGCGCTAACAAAGTCTTTGGCTGCACGGGCTTCATCACGCTTTTTTATCAACCCGGAAATCTGATCATCAAGCAAACGGGGCTCTTCAAGATCAAGTATTTCAAAAATTTCGTTGATTTCCCGGTAGAAAGCAATCACTTTATCAAGCAAATCGCGATTATATGGATGCCCTTCCCTTAGGTAAACATTACAACTTCTGGCCAGGTCAAAGATTACTCCCAGGCTGTCAGCCGTGTTAAAATCATCGTCCATGGCTTCGCTGAAACGTTTTTTCGCACTTTCCAGAGCGCTGTCCAGCTTATCCTCATATCCGGTTTCTGCATGGGAAGCGCCGTCGGCGGCATTCAGCATGTTAGCGATCATTTCCTGCAGCCTCTGCCGGCCGGCTCGGCTCTGTTCAACCAGGTCGGTGCTGAAATTAAGCGGACTGCGGTAGTGGGCAGATAAAATCAGGAATCGCAGGTCAAGCGGATCATGCCTTTTAACCAGTTCATGCACAGTTTTAACATTACCCAGTGATTTCGACATCTTACGATCTTCAATATTTAGATAACCGGCATGCATCCAGTAACGGGCAAGCGGTTTCTGTTCAGCTCCCCAGGTCTGGGCTATTTCGTTTTCATGATGAGGAAATATCAGGTCGGCTCCGCCGGCATGAATATCCAGGGTGCCATCAAGGTAGTGGGTTGACATGGCCGAACATTCAATATGCCAGCCGGGTCTGCCTTCACCCCAGGGACTTTCCCAGGATGGCTCTCCTTCTTTTTTCTGCTTCCAGAGAGCAAAATCCAGGGGACTGCGCTTCTTCTCTCCCGGTTCCACACGGGCTCCCGCCAGCAGCTCATCCTGTTTCTGGTGGGAAAGAGAGCCGTAACTCTCAAAACGTGAAGTATCATAATAAACATCACCGTCGCTGGTATAGGCATAACCATTTTCCAGCAGTTTTTCAATCAGCTCAATTATCTGGGGAATATGTTCCGTGGCTCGCGGTTTAATGTCGGCAGGCCTGACCCGCAGAGCGGCAACATCTTCCTCGTAAGCACCGATAAAGCGTTCAGCCAGTTCCGGAACAGTTATTTTCTGCTCGGCAGCGCGTTTAATCATTTTATCGTCGATATCAGTATAGTTCTGCACCAGGGTTACTTTATAGCCGCGGTGAGCCAGGTAACGCCTAACCACATCAAAAATAATAAAAACCCGGGCATTACCGATATGGATATAATCATAGACCGTGGGACCGCAAACATAAAAAGTCAGATCGGACGGGGCTCCGGGTTTCAGTTCTTCTTTCGAACGAGTCAGGGTGTTATAAATTTTTATGGCCACAGTTATTGCACACTCCGTTTTCAGATTCAACCCCCTGGCAACGAAGCTGATCAATCTGCTCCTGCAGGCGTTTCAGCGCTTCGGCTACCGGATCGGGCATATCACAGTGATTCAGGTTAATTGAAGGTACCTTTTCTCCATTAAAATATACGACACGGGCAGGGATACCAACCACGGTAGAATTGGATGGGGCAGGGCTGAGCACTACCGATCCGGCCCCCACCCGGCAATTATCACCAATTTCTATAGGCCCCAAAACTTTAGCGCCGGTGCCGATCACAACATTATTCCCAATAGTCGGGTGTCTCTTGCCCTGCTCTTTGCCTGTTCCACCAAGAGTTACTCCCTGGTAAATGGTTACATTAGAGCCGATCTCGGTTGTTTCGCCAATGACAACCCCCATGCCGTGGTCGATAAAAAACGAGTTGCCGATCCGGGCTCCGGGATGAATCTCAATTCCCGTAAAGAAACGGGAAAGGTGAGATAATATCCTCGGCAGCAGAACCAGCCCGTGACGATAGAGAAAATGGGCAAAACGGTGACAAAGCAAGGCATGAAGACCGGGATAACAGAGCAGAACCTCCAAAGTACTTTTCGCTGCCGGATCTCTCTCTTTAACAGCCTTTATATCTTCTTTAATTCGTCTGAACAATAATATAACGCTCCCAACATAAAAATATTTTAACCAGCCTCATGACCTCCCGGCCCGGGCAGGGCAACTTTTTCAATTAATACGACAGCCTGTGCCGCAATACCCTCTCCCCGCCCGCAGAACCCCAGCCCCTCGGTAGTAGTCGCCTTAACATTAAAGCAGCTAATGGGAACTTCAAGAACTGCAGCCAACTTTTCACAGATCTGCCCGGCAAAAGGAGAAAATGTGGGCGCCTCTGCAATCAAAACCAGGTCTGCGTTAACAAGCTTCCAGCGTCGGGCATCAAGCATTACTTTCACTTCTTCCAGCAGTTTAAGACTGCTGATGTTGCGATAGCTATCGTCTCCCGCCGGAAAATGGCAGCCCAGATCACCCAAACCTGCTGCCCCGAGCAGGGCATCGATCAAGGCGTGCGTTAAAACATCAGCATCGGAATGCCCTTCCAGGCCCAGGTGATAATCTATTTTCACTCCGCCAATGACCAGCTCTCTTCCCTTTACCAGCCGGTGAACATCATAACCGGTTCCAATCCGGATCACCGTCCTGTTTCCTCCTTCAGAAACCACTCTGCCAGTTCAAGCTGTTGAGGGGTGGTTATCTTAAAATTTCCCTCTTCGCCGGGAACGGTCATAACGGGAACACCTATCATCTCAACCAGCGCGGCATCATCTGTTGCGATTGTTCCTCTTTTTTCGGCCTCTTTATAGGCCTTTTCAATCAGCTCGCGCCTGAAAACCTGAGGGGTTTGCACCAGGCGGAGTTTGTCGCGGCAGGGCGTTCCTGTAATATAGCCGCGGTTGTCAACCTCTTTAACAGTATCAGCCGGTCTGATTACCGGAACAACAGCCCCGCAACCGGGAACGTTATTGAGCAGATCCAGCAGCAAAGCAGCCCCGGCCATCGGCCTTGCAGCATCATGAATACAAATATAATCGGCGCTCCCCGTGAGCGCCGCCAGGCCGCGGGCAACAGATTCCTGTCGGGTGCTGCCCCCTTCAACAAGAATAATCTCCCCAGGCCGGAAGTAAGGTTCAATCAGCAGGGCAACTGCCTTCTGATCTCCTGCGGGGATAACAGCAGCTATTTCATCCACCAGCGGGCATGAAGCAAATAACTGCAGGGAACGGACCAAAACAGGGACACCTGCAATTTCAAGATATTGCTTGCGGATTTCATTCCCCATGCGCAAACCTGCGCCGGCTGCAGCTACAATTGCTGCTGCTTTCATTTTTTATTTAACCCCACTCATTTTTTCAGTATCCTGCCCCGGCTTGGCGAAAATCATCCTTCCCGCAGCCGTCTGCAGAACGCTGGTCACTAAAACTTCAATTGTTTCACCAATAAAACGACGCCCGCCTTCGACCACGATCATCGTTCCGTCATCAAGATAGGCAACTCCCTGGCCGGCTTCTTTGCCGTCCTTGATAATCTGCACAACCATTTCTTCTCCGGGCAAAACTACCGGCTTTACAGCATTGGCCAGTTCATTTATATTGAGCACAGCTATATTTTGCAATTCACATACTTTATTCAGGTTAAAATCGTTGGTAATAATCTTGCCGTTTATCTTCTTGGCCAGCTTAACCAGTTTACTGTCGACTTCCGCGATATCTTCGAAATCGCCCTCGTAGATCTGAACCGGTATCTCCATCTCTTTCTGGATTTTGTTTAGCACGTCTAGACCGCGGCGGCCGCGGTTACGTTTGAGCAGATCAGGTGAATCTGCTATGTGCCGCAGTTCCTCGAGCACAAAACCGGCTACTACGATTACCCCTTCCATAAAACCTGTTTTACAGATATCAACGATTCTACCGTCAATTATGGCGCTGGTATCAAGTATTTTAAAAACTTCATTTTCACGGCCGGTATTTCGGACATTACGGTTAAAAAGGGAAGATAAAAAGGTGAATTCTTCCTTGCGGTTAAGAACGAACCGGACACCGATAAAAACCAGAAACAGGGTTAAAATGGGGGCGATAAAAACTCCAACAACAGGGATGCGGTAAATCGGGTAGCTTAACAGAAGCCCGATCAACAGGGTTATAATCAGGCTGAAAGCCACCAGGGCAATATCCTGAGTGGGGACGGTTTTAAGCGTTACATCAGCCCAGGTCACGATCTTAATGAAAAGGTTAATAAACACGGGAGTAATAAAATAAAAAATAAGTCCGAATAAAATACCGCCAAAAGCAAAATAACCGATACTGACCGGGGTTAGCTCAAAAACCGGCGGGACATTGATAACAAGTGATATTAGCGGAAGCAGAACAGAAAAAACATACACACCCAGAACCAACCCAACTATAGTTCCTGCTATGCGTAATATCTTTAGAGCCATTAACAACACCTCCTTCCGGATTAAAATAAACACCTGATCATTCGCTGACGATAAACAAAAAAACCCCGGGAGACCTTCATAATATTATATCTTAAAGCTTTCCCCGGAGGCAAGGCCGAAAGGCCGCCAAACATATATTAACTACTTCCTACTTGGGTGATTGTTCAAAGATATCGTCAAGGATACTGATAACCTCGGAGTGATCCATCCCCTGTACCAGAATAAGCTCGCTGATCAGGATCTGCCTGGCGGTATCAAGCATCTTGCTTTCACCTGTGGAAAGACCTTTTTCGCGATCTCTCAACATCAGGTTTCGCACCACTTCGGCAACCTCAAAAATGTCGCCGCTCTTGATTTTTTCAAGGTGGTTCCGGTAGCGCCTGTTCCAGTTGGTCGACATTTTCGGCTGTTCGCCCTGCAGAACAACAAATACTTCTTCAACTTTTTCCCTCTCAATAACCCCACGTAAACCGACTTGCGTAATATTATCTGTGGGAATGAGCACTTTCATTTCGCCAAGCGGCATCTTCATGACATAATACTTCTTTCGAGCGCCCAGGATTTCTTTCTCTTCTATTGCTTCAATAACACCTGCTCCGTGCATCGGGTAAACTACTCTGTCTCCTACGCTGAACAAAACCTCTCCTCCTCGAAAAAAATACCTAAAAATATAGTATCACAGCGCCCTGCAGGTGTCAATTAAACAATCAGTTTAACATATCCAAAACAATAATACAATAACGAATTTTTTATAAACTGAATATGCCAACGAATTACTGTTGAAGCCAAAAACAGACCTGCTGTCATAGTGTAAAGTTATTGTAGGGATTTAGCAGGGAAATATTTTAGAGCTATAGAAAGAGGAACCTCAAGTTCGGCAAGAACAACCCCCAACTAAGGAGGCAGAGGTTCCTCATGGAAATATTTCGCCTAGTAGAAGAAAAAGTCCTGTCAGTTACAGCAAAAGTATTAGAAGTATTAGAGGGAGAAGTAAGCTATCGGGGTTTTGAGATGACCTTGAAGAAGGAATTAGACGGTCTTGGTTGTGAAGTGTTGAAGGCAGTGTTAGAAGAGCTGGACCGGGAGATTAAAACAGATAAGGCCAGGAAGAAAGAATGGTCGGTGGTACGTAAAGATGATAAGGATCTGCTAACCCCCTTTGGGAAAGTTAATTATGAGCGTACATATTACCGGCACAAAGAGAGCAACGAATACACCTACCTGGTAGACCAGAAAGCAGGTTTCAAGCCAAGAAGCCGGATCAGCGAGAACGTGAAAGCAGAGCTAATAGATGCCAGTGCGATAATGTCTTATGAGAATGCCACGGTAGAGCTTAGTCGTTACAACCAAGAACTTAAAATGAGCAAGCAGACGGTAGGAAACTGCATCAAAGCATTTGAAGCTAAAGAAGACCCTGTTCCTGAAGAGAAGAAGAAAGTAAAAGTGCTCTATATTGAAGCAGACGAAGACCATATCAAGGTCAGGGGTAGAAAAAGGAAAACCATGGCCAAGCTGGTCTACATCCATGAAGGGGCAATTGGTGAGAAAAGAAAAAAATTAATAAACACCAGATATTTCACTACGGTTAACAGAAAGCCCGACGAGCTCTGGTATGAGATAGCTGAGTATATAGACCAGCATTACGACATAGACAGCATTGATCAAATCTTTCTTTCTGCAGATGGAGCTTCGTGGATTAAAGTAGGCCTGGACTATATTTATGATGCGACCTTCATTTTAGACAAGTTTCACTTGAACAAAAGTATCAAAGCAGCGACTGCGCATGCGAAAGAACTTAAGAAGCAGGTCTATCGAGGCATTTACAGCTTGGACCAAGAAAAAGTGCTCAGTAACCTAAGGAAAGCGCACCAGCAAGCAGAAGGGGCAGCCAGGCAGAAAAGGATAATAGATGCCGCCGTATATATTAGAAACAACTGGGGCGGCATAGAAGCGCAGGTAAAGCACCCAGAGGTAGGCTGCAGCGCCGAAGGTCATGTTAGCCATGTTTTATCAGCCAGGATGAGTAGTAGGCCAATGGCCTGGAGTTCAGCCGGTGCAGAGAGCATGACCCTGATAAGAGCAGTTAGGGCCAATGGTGAAAGTGTTAAAGAACACTATCTGGCCCGGCAAGAAGAAGCTCCAGTGATTGTTGAACTAAAACATGCTGTAAAAAAAGAGTTAAAACGCTTGCAAAACAAAAAATCGATTGGGAAAGAGGATGTTGGCAACATTCCTCTACTCAATGGACCGGACAATTTAACCAGAACGGCGTTAAGAGGTTTGAGTAATTGTTTAGCGGTTTGACCTGAAGGTGAGGTTCTTTTTCCTACAATGGCTTGACGCGATCACCTGCTGTAAGAAGGTTGACATGCTGTTAAACTAAAACGTATAATGACCATAACAGGGCTCTAATTAGAAAACGAGGTGACTTACCGGTGAAAGAGAACGAGGGTGTCGGCGAGTTTCAGGAACTGGTTTCAGAGGTATTGATCCGCCATCGAAGTGTCCTGGATTGCCTCTCAAAGTACCAGGAATCAACAGCAAGGGTTAACCGCAGTGTAATAAAAGCGGTGACAGATTGCGGCTGTATTTCAATCAACGCAAACAAGAGACAGTACCCTGCCAGGGATACCCTCAAGGATTGTGGCAAATATATGGATTCTCACCTCAAAGGGAAGCTGTGTGAACACTGCCGTGAAGTAGTAGCCGAAGAACTGGGCAAGCACCTGTTCTATCTTACCGCCCTGTGCAACACTCTCGATTTTAAACTGGAAGATTTAATTGACCTGGAGCATGAACGAATCAGCACCCTGGGTCATTTTTTGCTCTCCTGACAGTTTTCATTTTTCCGTTAGACTCAACTTATTTACTACAGCAACCTGCGCATGACGAACCAATTGATGCCGGCCCCGGCACCTGCCTGGATAAGCTAAATTAAGAGCAATCCCGTCTCGAGGCCAAATGCGAAAAACATTTCTGCACCTGCAGGCGAGTTTCATTACAAAGGAACGGTGAAGCTTTTCTATGGCCATCACGGTCAGAGATGCTCTCAGGATTGGCGGGCTTGTTGAAGCCCGGGTTCTCGCCGGTAAAAGAGGCCTGGATAATGTAATCAGGGCCGTTGACATAATTGATGTGCCTGATGCAGCAATCTGGTTCAGACGCGACTCCCTCCTCTCAACCACCTTCTACGCTTTAAAAGACAATATTGAAGCCCAGCTACAAATGCTGGAAGATATCGCATCATGCGGTGGGGCAGCACTGATCATTTTCTCCCCTGAACGCTACATATCGTATATTGATCATAAATTGATCGAAAAAGCAGACCAGCTTAATCTGCCCCTGCTACAAATGCCGGATTGCTCTTATATAGATGTAATTGTCCCTGTAATGAGCCAGATCCTTGATAAACAGGTCCAGGCCCTTGAATACGCCCACGAAGTGCATACCATGATGACAGACATAGTATTAAAAGGCAGCGGCCTGAAAGAGCTGCTCACGTCCCTGGCTGCCCTGCTCCGGCACCCGGTGATCATGGCTGATGCCGATCTGGCCATTCTGGATGTTGCTATTCCTGCCGGTTACAAAGGCAAGTTTCCTTCCATAATTAAAGCCATTGCCGGACAGGTTTCAAAACCGCACCTCGATTCATTTTACCCTCCTGGACTGATTACAGAACTGATTCGCAACAAGGTGCCGGCTTATTACGATTATGGTTCGGGAAAAGAAGACTTTATTGATTTCTTTTTCCCCATCTTTGCCGGCGACACCCTTTTCGGCATCCTGATTATCCCCCACCTTGAAGAACGGATGGACAAGTCAAAAACAGTCGCAACCGAAGCCGGCGCCATGGCTATTGCTCTTCACATCCTGAAAGAAAAAGCAATCAGGGATACACAGCGCAAAAACGCACTGGACTTTTATAATGAATTATTACTCGGCAACATTAAAAACCGTGAAAATATAATTTCCAGAGCCAGGCAATTCGGCCTTGATGCTACTGGCAGTTATTATGTGATTCTTGTTGAGTTAAACAAGGAGAGCGTTTACTGCGGCAGAGGACAGGGGAGCAATCGCACTGCAGCTATCGATGAGTTGGAAAGAAAGCTTTACCGGCTTCTGCACTATTCTCTTGAGGCAGAACAGGCAGACGGAGTTGTAGTTGAAGCCCTGGGCAGTCTTATAATCCTGGTTCATCTCTCAGAAAAATTATCTCCCCCTGCTGCCAGGGAATTTGGCAAAGAACTTATGCTGAAAATAAAAAAAACAGTCTCAACCCGTATGAACGGTATCCCTATATACATGGCTGCCGGAGACCACTGCCCGGATATTGAACGGATCAGCACCAGCTATCTTGAAGCCTGGGAGACCCTTGATCTGGGTAAAAAACTATACCAGGCCGACTTTGCCCTTACCCATATGGATATGATATCATACCACCTGGTCAAGCGCTTTTTAACCTCAATAAACAGGCCAAATCTCTACGAACAGGTTTACGCACCTCTTGTCAATTACGATACAGAAAAAAGCGGAGAACTGGTCCTAACCCTGGAAAAATACATAGAATGTAATTTTTCCCGGACCAGAACCGCCGAAAAGCTGCACATTCACCGCAATTCCCTTAATTACCGCCTGCAAAAAATAGAAGAACTGCTCGGTAAAAACCTCGAAGCTATTGATACCTTCCCCCTGCTGTTGGCTTCAATAAGCCATCGTCTCTCTACCTAAAGCTGCTAATAAGAGGCAAACTGATCTCCAAAATGGTTTTGTGCATTTTGCACCAATGTGTCGCAATATTTTTACTCATCTCACAAAGGTTATTTAGCGGAAATATTTAAATAACACTATGCTCTTAACAAATAATTTACATTATTTCAGGAGGTGTTGTTTAAAACATTAAAAGATGATATTAGGCAGGGATAAGTGGCGGATTATCCGCCAACAAATTTATCAGAAAGGAAGAAAAAATTATGGCGCAACCTGGTATGTTTGTCCGCAAGGCCAGCGGGCTGGTCCGATCCTGGTCGGTCTTCGACGGCTTTGTTTATGCTTTCTTTTCGATTAACCTGGTAACCCTCGGTTTCTATATTTTTGCCTTTGCCCCTTACCTGCCCGAAGCCAACCTCTTAACAGCAATTGTGATCAGTGCTATCTTTATTATATTTGAGATATTTGTATACGGGCTCTTGGTAGCGGTTATGCCCAGGGCCGGCGGTGACTATGTATGGCAAAGCCGTATTCTCGGCGGAGGGCTGGGATTTGTCCTCTCCATTACCGGCTGGGCCTGGATCCTGTGGCACTGGGTGCCTCTGTACGGAAACATGCTCGCCTTCAATGTTTTTGCTCCCATCCTGGGCATGCTCGGTGGCTGGACCGGGAGCACAGCACTAAGCAACGCCGCCGGCTGGTTTATATCCACCAACGGCTTTTTTGTTTCCTCTATAGTGGTTATCGCCCTTGCTTTTGTATTTGTCAGTCTCGGCATGAACTGGTATGCCCGTATTCAAAAATTCTGCTTTTACCTGGGCATGGCCGGTATAGTAACAATGATTATCATGATGCTGGTCAACTCACGGGCTGATTTCATTGCCCAGTTTAACCAGTATGCCAACAGCTTTTTTGCTTCCGGCGGGGGTGATGTATACCAACAGGTCCTTGCTACAGCAGCCGATGGGGGTTATACTGCCATCCCGATAAACAAGGTGGCTGTCGGAGCCAGCATGGCTTTAATCCCCATGGTAGTGTTTTTTAATCTGTGGCCAAACTGGGGAGCCACCCTCTATGGAGAAGTCCGCGGCGCTTCCGATTTTAAGCGCAACTTCTGGAGTATGGCTGCCGGTTTAATAGCTACTACTATTTTAGCCCTGATCGTTTTGGGCCTGATTGCCCGCGTTATTGGCTGGGATTTTTATAATGCCGCTAACTTTGCTTATTATGAGGGGACCTCTCCTTTCGGAGCCTACCCCTACCCTGCCCTTTTAGTCAGCTTTCTCACCAATAACCCCATCCTGCAGATGTGGTTGTTAATCTCAATGAGCGCCTGGTTCTTCGGCTGGTGCGGCACTGTCTTTCTTTCTTCGACCAGGGTAATTTTCGCCGCCGCTTTTGACCGTATCCTGCCCGAATGGATGGCCCGGGTATCAACCAAATTCCGTTCACCGGTCAATGCTCTCACTGTTATGGCTGTTGGTGGTGTAATTGTCAGCGCCGGAATGCACTACACCGAAAACCTGGAAACCCTGGCCCTCAACTCCACTGTGGTTATAGCCATTACCTATTTCGGAACTACTGTAGCAGCAATTATCCTGCCTTTTAAAGATCCAGAACTATACAAAGCCTCCCCGATCGCCAGGTTAAAGATATTCGGACTGCCCCTGATCACGGTAACCGGGGTCATTTTCGGAGGTTTCCTGGCCTTTCTTTTCTACATGTGGGCTACCGATTCAGTTTATGGGGTTAATGAACCAACATCTTATATTTACATGGCTATCCTCTACCTGATATCAATTGCCATCTATCTCGGTTCCAGGTGGTACCGCCGCAAGCAGGGGATAAACCTTGATGAAATTCATAAGAGTATACCGGTAGAATAAATGGTTTGGACGCGCTGGATTAACTCCTGAATAACCGGTTCCATTCCATCCCTTTCAATACTGTTTAAGGGATGGAATGGAGCGGTAACAGCATTCGTGCCCGGCGCTGTATGAACTGCCTGAAAGGAGGATGATTAATGACCACAATTTTCTTTGCCACAGACGTTCACGGGTCGGAAATATGCTGGAAAAAGTTTATTAACGCCGGTAAATTCTACGAGGCAGATATCATCATTCTCGGCGGCGACATGACCGGTAAAGCCTTGGTTCCTTTTATCAGGGACAGCAAAGGAATGTACAAAGTTAACTTTCTCGAGGAAGAAATGCTTCTTGATGAAGAAGGCAAGAACAGGATGTTAAAAAACATTTCCGACCGGGGCTATTATCCTATCGAAATGACTGATGATCGCTTTCAGGAACTGAGCGCCGCCCCGGAAAAAGTGGAAAAGCTATTTGTCGAAGAAGTTTTAAAAATGGCCGAGCGTTGGGTCGCTTTTGCTGATGATAAGCTGGCCGGTACCGGTATAAAATGCTTTGTTTGCCCCGGAAACGATGACATGTTCGAACTGGACGAGGTTCTGACCTCATCAAAAGCAATAACCATGGCCGAGGGACGCATCCTTGATTTAGACGGCTACTACAATATGCTCAGTTCCGGCTGGTCCAATCCTACTCCCTGGGACACTCACAGGGAATGCAGTGAAGAAATACTGGCCGGAAAGATAGAAACAATGGCCGTCCAGGTTAATGACCTGTCGCGATGCGTATTTAACCTGCATGCACCACCTTTTGGCTCGGGCCTTGATGAAGCCCCGGAACTGGATGAAAATCTGCGTCCAAAATACGCCGGCCGCTCTCTGATTCCTGTCGGCAGCACAGCTGTTCGCGATGCCATCATGAAATACCAGCCTCCCCTGGCCTTAACCGGCCACATTCATGAAGGCCGCGGCATAAAAAGAATGAAAAAAACCTTTGTTGTCAATCCCGGGAGTTCATATGAACAGAGCACCTTACTCGGGGCTATTATTGAAATGGATCAGAAAGGAGTAAAAAAATATGTTTTAACCTCCGGGTAGCCGGAATGGCAAGCGGGTTTATACTTGTGCCGGGAGGCTGACTGGATAGCTTGAAGCTATGGTTTGAAAACTACTTCCCCCTTGGGAGGTTTCTGCTTAACTATGTTGGTTTAGGCTACCTTGGGTCCTGTTTCCTACTCCGGGGAACCTGGACCGGATGAGGCAGAACCTTTAACAGAACGGGCGGGTAAGCCCGCCCGCAGCCTCATCCCCGAAACACAGCATTTAATTTTTAGCGAAAGGAGGAAAATAATGACCATTTACACCGGGAAGAATGCCGGCGAATTTATTGAAGAAGCTAAGAGAATAATCGATCGTACAGCAAGTAAGGGCGCACCGCTCCGCTTGATCGGAGCACTGGCCTTTCACCTGCGCTGCCCTGCATACAGCCATATCCATGAAAAGTGGGGCCGTATTTTTACCGATACCGATTTCGTAGCGAAGAGCGAGCACCGCGAGCTGATTATTGAGGCTTATGCCGAACTGGACTACAAGGATGATGAGATGATCACCACTTTATACGGCAGTGACCGCCTGGTTTTTGACAATCCGCAAACCGGCATGCACTCGGATATATTCTTTGATAAACTCGATTACTGCCATGTCCTTCCACTGCGCGACCGCCTGGATGTGGACGAACTAACCATACCCCTGGCTGAACTGTTCCTGGAAAAAATGCAGATAGTTCAAATTAACGAAAAAGATATAGTCGATACATTGATGCTGCTCGCTGAACATCCAATTGGCAGTGATGACAATGAAGCAATTAATGGCCTGGTAATAGCCGGAATTTTAGCCACGGAGTGGGGTTTTTGGAGAACAGTTACGGGTAACATGGATAAACTGCTTCTGGTTAACGAAAAAACAGAGCTGTTTGCCGATGATGAAAAAGCTCTGATCAAAAAACGAGTGAGTCAAATCTCTAAATATATTGAGGATAAACCCAAGTCGTTATCCTGGAAAATGCGTAGCAAGATCGGTGATAAAGTTAAGTGGTACAAAGAAGTCGATGAACTATAAGAACAGTTGAAACGAGGAATTGCCATGCTGTATATCAGAGGCGAGTTTGACTTATGCACCGGGTGCGGAGCCTGCATGCTGGTCTGTGCAAACCGGGCTGCAGGCGGCTACAATCCCAGGGCGGCCCGTCTAAAAGTATTAAGCAAGAATGAAAACCTGGTCAACAGGCCGGTTCTCTGCACCCAGTGCGAGAATCCTTTCTGCCTGAATGCCTGCCCCTTCGAAGCAATCAGCCGCAACCCGGAAACAGGTGTTGTCCTGGTTGATAAAGATACCTGCACGGGTTGCGGAATATGTGTTGAAGCCTGCCCGGACAGGATGATTCGAATCGGCCCCGATAAAAAAGCCGATAAGTGCGACATGTGCAGCGGTGACCCGCTCTGTGTAAAATATTGCGTGCCCCGGGCCCTGCAGCTGGTTGAAAAAAAGGGGGCGGTTATAAAATGAGCGCTTACATGGGTAAGCTACTCTATATTGATTTAACCTCCGGTAAAAGCAAAGAAATCAGCCCTAGCCCGGCCCTGGTTAAAAATTTTATAGGCGGAAAGGGATTCGGCGCAAAGATTCTTTACGACCTTCTGCCGGCCGGAACCGACCCCCTGTCCCCCCAAAACCTGCTGATGTTCATGCCCGGTCCGTTAACCGGCACCCTGGCCCCGGCTATGCGCGGCTGCGTGGTGACCAAATCACCATTAACCGGAACATTTGCTGATTCCTATTTTGGCGGCCATTTCGCCCAGGAAATTCGCTACTGCGGCTACGACGGGTTAATTATCAACGGAGCAGCGAAACAGCCGAGCTACATCGTAATAGATGACGGTAAAGTTGAAGTGAGACCGGCCGGTAGCACCTGGGGTCTTGATACTTTCAGCACGGTGGAGGCGCTCCGCCGCGAAATGGGCGACGATTCAGTAAAAATTGCCTGTATCGGCCCGGCAGGAGAGAAACTGGTCTCTTTCGCCCTGATCAACTGCGAATACAACCGTCATGCCGGACGGGCTGGCACCGGGGCGGTAATGGGTTCAAAAAACCTGAAAGCGCTGGTTCTGCGGGGAATGAAAACTGTCAAGCCGGCTGACCCCCGTAAATTTATTTCAGCTGTCGACCGGGCTTACCAGGAGTTGGCTGAAGAAGAAACCATTGCCGGCTTTACTACTGACGGCACCCCCGCTTCAATAGATTTTGCCAATGATGAACAACTGCTCCCGACCCTCAACTATTCCAACGGTACTTTCGAGGGAGCAGCCGGGTTAAATGCCGTTGCCCAACGCCGCGAACTGTGGTTTCGTAATACAGCCTGCGCAGGTTGCCCCATTGCCTGCGGCAAGGTGGGGAAAATAAGCAGGGGTCGCCACCGCGGCCTGATTTCTGATGTAGTGGAGTATGAGACGGCAGCAATGATGGGCAGCAACCTCGGCTTGAGCGACATTCGCGAGGTGGCTTACCTGGTGAAAAAATGTGATGCTCTTGGCCTGGACGGCATGTCGGCCGGCGGGGTAGCAGGGTTTGCTATTGAAGCCTTCGAAAACGGTTTAATAAACGCTGAAGATACCGGAGGCCTTAACCTTAAATTTGGCGATGCCGCTTCGGTTGACTACCTGCTCGAGGCAATTGCTTTACGCCGCGGCATCGGCGACCTGTTGGCCCGGGGAGTAAAAAAGGCAGCCGCTGATCTGGGTGGGAAAGCAGCTGATTTTGCCGTTCACATAAAAGGACTGGAAAGCCCGGCCTGGGGTCCGCGCAGTGTACCCGGTATGGGACTGGCCCTGGCCACTGCCGACCGCGGTGGCTGTCACCAGCGTGCGTTCCCTATTCTCTATGAATGCGGAGGCGAATGGAACGGCGAAGCGGTGGACAGATTGGGGCTGAAAGGTAAAGGAGAAATTGTTACCTATTTACAGAATTACCTTGCCGCTCTCGATACTTTCGTCAAGTGCGACTTTGCCACTTACGGTATAAGCAAGGAAACATACTGCAGTATGCTGGAAGCAGCACTGGGAGAAACATGGAATGTAGAAAAATTGCTCCTGCTTGGTGAAAGGGTATGGAACCAAATCCGCCTCTTTAACCTGCGGGAGGGATTTACCCGCGCCGATGACACCCTGCCGAAACGCTTTACAGAGGAACCTCTGCCTGAAGGACCTTATGGCGGGGCTAAAATAACCGCGGTAGACCTGGATCAGCTGCTTGATGATTACTACCGGGAACGTGGCTGGGACAGTGAAGGCCGCCCGTCAGAAGAAAAGCTTAAAGAGCTTGCCCTTGCGAATATGCCGGTGCTGGTGCAAAAACCATAACAGGCCTCTCCCCGGGGAGAGAGTCAGGGTGAGGGGGCGGATAATCCGTTAAGGTCTGTAACATTGTAACTCCAGGGGCTATTTGTTTGTCACAGCAGAGCTAATCCTCCGCCCCTGCGGCGGAGCATAAATATAAAAGGAGGAAATCCCCCGTGAAAGATTTAAACAAACTGCACTATTTCGAGGTTCCCACGATAATGAAACATGCGCTCGGCGCGGTAAACCACCTGCCGAACGAACTGGCCGGTCTGGGGGTAAAAAAACCGCTAGTTGTTACCGACCAGGGTGTAGTTAAGGCAGGTCTTTTGGATGCAGTCCTCAAACCGCTTAAAGATGCAAATACCAGTTATGTGCTTTACGACCAGGTAGTGTTCAATCCTCCCTTGGCCACAGTAGCAGCAGGAACGGAGCTATACCGGAAAAATGATTGCGACGGATTGGTTGCTGTCGGTGGGGGCAGTTCGATGGACTGCGCCAAGGCTATCGGCGTGGAAATTGCCCACGGTGAACCTGTTCTTGAATATGAATGCGCCGAAGGGAAGAAAGAACTCAGCAAGCGCATCCCTCCGCTGGCCTGCATCCCCACCACTGCCGGAACAGGAAGTGAAGTGACCCTGTGGGCTGTAATAACTGACCCGGTCCGGGAATATAAGTTTAACGTTGGAGGCCCCCTGATTGCTGCTCACCTGGCCCTGGTCGACCCGCTGCTGCACCTTTCCCTACCGGCGGAGATAACTGCAGGCACCGGAATGGACGCTCTCTGCCACGCCATCGAATGTTACACCTGCGCTTATGCCCAGCCGGCAACCGATGCTGTTGCTTTGCTGGCGATCGAGTATGCCGGCAAGTACCTGCGTCGTGCAGTAGCCTACGGCCAGGATCTTGAAGCCCGGTATTACATGGCCATGTGCGCCATGCTGGCCGGGCTTTCCTACGGAGCTGAAAGCGCCGGGGCAGTGCACGCCATGACCCAGACGATGGGCGGAATTTTCCCCGTGCATCACGGCATAGCCGTCGGCTCCACCCTGGTGCCGGTAATGGAGTATAACTGGATGGGCGAACCGGCAAAATATGCCCGGATAGCCCTGGCTCTTGGAGTGCCAACTTACGGGATGAGCGAACGGGAAGCAGCCCTGGCCGCAGTTGAAGATGTACGCGAGCTGGCCGGCGATATCGGTATTCCAAGGCTGAGCGCCCTCGGCATAAAAGAATCAGATATCCCCCGCCTGGCCCGGGAAGCTTTCAATGACCCCCAGACAATCGGTAATCCGCGTGATTTAACTGTAGAGGCCTATGAACAGATCTATCGCCGGGCTCTGTAAGTAAAAACTTTTTCTTTATATATAGTAAGTTAACAGCAGAAGGACGGTAAAATATCCCGTTCTTCTGCTGTCTCGCCGTTGTGATACCATTTTTTCCTTAAGATAACTACCGCATTACCGGTTTATTATTAGAATAAATGTTTTCTGTAGGGGCGCAGCGCTGCTGCGCCCGGGTGTTAACAACATACATCGTGCAAAGGGCAAACGTATTTTATAACATATACTTTTTCAGTTTGCGGGTTCAGCACGCTGAACCCCTACAATAAATAATGGTATGCCAACATATATTCAAACCAATCGTTTGTATTTGCGGGTTCAGCACGCTGAACCCCTACATTCAGGAGGCAAGAAGCAAAAAGCAGGTTGTAACCTGATTACTTATCTTTTTGCAGCAACCCGATTCCAATCGCTTCCTTTATATTATCCACCCCGACCAGCTGCATTTTTTTATATTTTGGTGCTTCCTTCTTAATTTCATCTAGATTGGCCTGGGGCAGCACAAAACGTTTAAAACCTAGCTTAAGCGCTTCATTCAGGCGCTGACTAATACGGCTGACCGGGCGAATCTCACCCGTTAAACCTACTTCACCTACCGCTACCGTCTCACTGTTCAGACTGACCCCCCGCAGGCTTGAAGTAAGACTGTAAGCCAGGGCAAGGTCTGCTGCCGTTTCATAAAGACGCACGCCCCCAACCACATTAACAAAAGTATCAAGGCCAAAAAATGAAGTGCCGGCGTGTTTTTCCAATACAGCCATGACCAGGGCAACCCGGTTTGAATCTATACCGGCAGTTGTGCGCCGCGGCGTGGGGTAGGCAGTCGGCGCAACGAGAGATTGAATCTCAACCAGAAGCGGCCTCGTGCCTTCCATGCTTGCCGTAATCATTGCCCCCGGAGACTGCTCCCTCTGGTGCGATATAAAGAGGTGTGAAGGGTTGGCAACTTCAACCATCCCTTCTGCTTCCATCATAAATACACCGATTTCGTTTGTTGAACCAAAGCGGTTCTTTACCCCGCGCAGGATACGGAAGCTGTGATAACGGTCGCCCTCCAGGTAAAGCACTGTATCAACCATGTGCTCCAGCAAACGCGGCCCGGCCATTACTCCCTCCTTGGTGACATGCCCCACCAGGAATACGGCAATATTATGTTCCTTGGCCATGCGTACCAGCTCACCAGTCACCTCGCGCACCTGGCTGACAGAGCCCGGAACACTGTCAAGATCAGCACGGTAGATAGACTGCACCGAATCGACAACCAGGATATCCGGTTTCTGCCGGGCAGTCAGCTCAAGCAGCGCTTCCAGTTCGGTAACAGCTGCCGTGGTAAAATCTTCGGTAATCAGCAGCCTGTCAGCCCGCATTTTAAGCTGGCGCAGTGATTCTTCACCGCTTGCGTAAAACACGTTCCGGGCACCTGCCAGTTTAGCTGCAACCTGCAGAAGAAGGGTAGATTTGCCAATTCCCGGGTCACCGCCCAGCAGCACCACGGAACCGGAGACAGTTCCCCCGCCCAGAACCCGGTCAAATTCGCCAATACCGCTGGCCATCCGCTCTTCATTAACAGCAGGCACACTTTTCAGCGACACTGCTTCTGCTCTTGATTCCTGGCCCATCAGCGATTTACGTTTGTTAACCGGCGCAGGTTTGAACTCAGCCATAGTGTTCCACTCGTTACAGCCTGGGCAGCGCCCCAGCCATTTCTGGGTTTCATAGCCGCAGTTATTACAACAAAAAAGAGTTGCCGGTTTTTTAGCCATAATCTGCACCTCCGTTTCAAACCTGTCCGCTGATTAGTTCTGCGGGTTCAGCACGCTGAACCCCTACATTAATGATGAATAAACAAATACAGCTGAACCCCTACACTACTGAAAAATAAACTGAATAGATACTATTATTACTGCCTGCCAGCCGATTCAGGGTTCGAAAAGTACTTCCAAATGGTAAGAAAAGCAAACTTTACTTATCAACCAGGCCCTTCAGCTTTTCAAGGTTTATCTTATCCCATTCGCTGCCGTTTTCCGGGGTTTCCAGGATAAAGGGCAGATCATCGGACCAGCCGAAATTAACCAGGGTGGCCAGCCCTTCCAGGGCGATGTTGCCTTCGCCCAGGTGGGCATGACGGTCAACCCGTGAGCCGAGCTTAACTTTTGTATCATTAATATGAACTACCTTCAGCTGTTCAAGCCCCACGTATTGATCAAGCTCATCAAGCGCTTTTTTAACCCCGCTGCTGCAGCCGAAATCGTAACCGGCCGCCCAACTGTGCGCCGTATCGATGCAGACACCAAGTTTACCGGGAGGGAAAGCCTTTAAAATCTGGCCCAGTTCCCTGTAATCCGCTCCCAGGGCAGTGCCGCTGCCGGCGGTATTTTCAAGCAGCAGCTGCACCGATTCGGGCCACCCGGGAAGCATCTCTTCAAGGCTTTGAATAATCTGGGCCAGCCCCTGTTCCACCCCTGTGCCGCCATGGTTGCCGGTATGCAAAATCACGTAAGGCGCCCGGTGCAGGGCAGCCCGCTTCATGGTTTCGTTAAGCAAATTTTTTGATTTAACCAGGAACTCTTCCTTGTTGGTGGCCAGGTTTATCAGGTAAGCGCTGTGCACCACCAGGGGATGAACTTCACTTTCCTCCAGCAAGGCAACCCTTTTTTCTATTTCCTCCTGGTCCAGTTTACCCATCTTCCACCCGGTCGGGTTGCCGGGAAAAATCTGGATCGTGTTGCAACCAATGCCGGTTACCCGTTTCAGGTTCTTTGTAAAGCCCCCGCTTTGAGGCATATGAACGCCAAATCGCAAATTAATTCCTCCGTTCTAATCTTTAGTGATCAGCTGTCAGTCAACCCACAGTTTAACCTGGCGGGTGCGCGGCCCGTCAAACTCGGCCAGGAAAACCCCCTGCCAGGTTCCCAGTTCAAGGATGTTGTTACGGATGATCAAGTGCAGTGAGCATCCGAGCAGGCCGGCCTTGATATGGGCGTCGCTGTTCCCTTCCCGGTGGGTATATTCACCCCGCAGGGGGACCATCTTCTGCAGAAAAGAGAGCATATCGCTCATTACACAGGGGTCAGCATCCTCGTTAACAGTAACCGCCGCCGTGGTGTGGGATACAAATACGGTGCAGCAGCCTTCCCTGATTGCACTGCCGGCCAGGGCCGCATTGATCTTCTCGGTAATATTAACAAACTGTTCGCGCTCGGTTGTTTTTATACTTAGTTCAATATACAGGGCTATCCCTCCCTTTTCCGTATCCGCCCTGCAGCGCCGTCCTGTAAACCCGGGACAGTTTGGCTGAACGGAAAAACAACAGCGGCTATATTTAGCAGGCTCTCCATATGAGCTGCCTGCTAAAAACGCCCCTCTCAACAGGGGCGTTTTCGTTTCGATTCTTTAAGGCTGGCCTTTTTCCCTTTCGGTCAAAAAGGTGAGCATGTTGCGGTAAGCCTTGCGATCGATCTGCAGCACCCGATTGATTTCTGAAAACTTACGCTGCACGCTGGAGGGCGACACACCGTAAGCCCTGGCCAGTTCATTCTGGGTCAGGCCGAGAAAGTGAAAACGGGCCAGGCAGTATTCAAGCCCGGCTGCCCAGGTTTCGGCCTGCCGCACAGAAGGCCCGTGCGGGTAAACCTGGTTGATATAATCGATCCAGATTGCCTCGACATCATTATAGAACTCTTCACTATATATAGTACTGTTCTGCATGTTGGCGTAGGTTCGCTCGAGAACCAGCTGCCAGCCGCTCTCCCAGACCGGGGACGGGGGTGTGCATTCGCGGAAGTGAACCCGGCGGAAACGACCGCCGAGAAAAGTACGCCCTTCACCGGAGGGATCAATTCTTTTCAGCTCCTGCAGGGCTACCTGGCGCAAGCGCTCGTTAACCCAGGGGTTTGCGGCATATTCGGCCAGGCAGTCGCGCGATACCGGGCAGGCAGTTTGCCCGTAAAGCCTTAAAATAGCCTCTTTTAGCAGGTCCGACCCCTGGTAAAGCCCCCAGCGCAGCGCTTTACGGAAGGATTTTTCCTCTAACATGTGCTTCCTGAACTGAACCCGGCTCAAGTCGGCTATCAGCTCCAGCATTTCTTCAGTTTCAGCCGCACTGAGCTCGTTGTTGAAAATTTCGAAATCATCGTCATCTTCCAGGGCCATCAAAAGGTCTTCGGCCTCTTCGGCCATGTCGCCCTCGGGCGCCACGTGCAGGTACTTTAGCAGGCAGCGCTTGGCTTCGGGCAATTCCTCCATCAGCCCGTAATTAACCGCCATGTAAAAGTAACACTCGTTCAGTTCATGGTCCATATTCTGGACTATATGGCGAAAGATGCTGTTCGCCTCCCTGAGCCGGTCGATCCTGCTCAGCAGGCAAGCCAGGTTGTAGTGGTTCAGGGGGTCTTCCTGGTCGGCTTCAACCGCCTTCTGAAAAAAAAGCAGGGCCTTTTCAGGCTTGTTTTTCAGGCTGTAATATGCCCCCTTACGGGAAAAATACGAAGCTTCCTGGGCAAAGGGGATAATGTTTTTTCGCTTGCCTTCCGCCCTGATAATACCTTTCGGTCTGTCTGCTCTACCCAATCCGGTCACCATCTCTCTGCTGCTGTTGCTGTATTGTTCGGCCTCTTCAGCTGCCGTAACCTCAACTACCAACTATTTACTTAACTCTTAAGTTCAAAACCGGCAGTCACCGGACTGCCCTCTATAATAATTTCTGCAAAAGGGAGGTCCACTCCTGCCGGGTTTGGTTATTATCATTTTTAATAAGTATTTTACTGCTGGTCTTCATCGGCCGGACGAACAAAAATGCTGCGCTCCAGAAAGCGGTCCCACTCCGTCCATTCGCCGTTTTCCACCATGTGCCTGTTCATCACATTTATAAACTGGTTCATACGCGCGCTGACCAAGTCGGCATGGAACAGGGCAAAGGCATGGATTGTTTTCGGCACCTCGGGCGAGCCCCACTCGCGCATGCCGTGGTGGGTAAGCAGCATATGCTCCAGCTCCAGCCTGAGGCCGGGAGGAAATTCACCGAGTTTGGCCAGGCGCTGATCAAACATTTCCTTGCCAATGCTGATATGGCCCACCAGCTTACCCCGGTCGGTGAAATCAAAACTGATGCTCTCCTGGTTATATTCTTCCACCTTGCCGATATCGTGCAGCAGGGCTCCGGTTAATAGCAGGTCGGGGTTGAGCTTCTGCGGGTAGAGCTTAACCAGTTCGCGGCAGATTGAAGCCACCTCCAGGGTGTGCTCCAGCAGGCCGCCCACGTTATTGTGGTGAACAGTGCGCGCTGCCGGCGAGCGGGCAAAGTGGCGGGCAAAGCTTTCCTCGTCAAAAAATGCCTTCAGCAGGGCGCGCAGATGCTGATCCTTGATCTCTTCATTAATAATAGCGCCCAGCTCTTCCTTCATTTCGGCAGCATCGCGCTCCGAAACAGGCTGGAAAAAAGCCCGGTTGACCTTGTCTGGGTCGAGCCGGCGCATCTGGCTGACTACCAACTGAGGGCCGTGATAATCGGTAACCGAACCGCGAATAAAGACAACATCGTCCTGGCCGATCTCCTCGCCTTCCTGCGGCGGGTCCCACATCACGCCCCTGACCCGCCCGCTCACATCGCCCAGGGTCAGGCGCAGAAAATGTTCTCCCGAACGATGGGACGAAGTAAAAGCCGAACGGTTCATTTCTATAACAATAGCCTGCGTTTCAACCTCATCGCCGATGCGCAGGTCGCTGATCATCTGTTTCTTCATTATTATCAGATCTCCAATCGCCATATTTTATTAAAAGCCGGCAATCCGCTTCAAATATCATTTTACACTGAAGCTTAATTTAACACAAAGGAGACCCGCTGTGAAGGGTGTGGCGCATTCCAGTAGTTGTTAATAATGTGTGAGCGCAATTAATGAAGATTGTTAAGTTCTTTATTGGGGAGAAAAATACTTTTAATGATATAATTACAGCATAAATCACTCGATCAACCTTTAATTAAAGCCTCTTTGCCTTAATACATTCTTAACATTTCTACACAATTCCCTAAAATAACTATTGACAAATTAACAGCTTGGTGATAAATTAACCGTTAGCGAGGTGCTTTTTTAAGCATGAAAGAAATTATTAAAAATTTGAAAGGAAGTGTTCTAAGCGTGAAAAGAACATTAGTAGCAGTAGCGTTGGCCGTAGTTCTGGTAATGGCACTTGCAGCACCGGCTTTCGCTCAGATTAACCACAGCGCCACCTATGAAATGGACGGCGTTATTGACTTGAAGAAGCAAGCTGGCCATGCATGCAACACCGGCGCAGCAGTAAAGCAGACCATCGTTGGTAGCGGTGTTATGGACAAAGTCCAGACCGTTAGCATGAAAAAAGGTCTGATCAGTATGGACGACGACAACAACTGGGTAGCCGGAGCAACCGCTCTAACCGTTACCACCGTTTGGGAACTGTGCGCACCTCCCAAGTACACCTATGATGACGGCGAAGTTAGTGATGCAGTTGTTGGTTTAGGCGCAATGTACGCAAATCTTGATGAGCCTTTCACTTGGGGAACTAACGATGTATTAGGCGGTACAACTGTAGCAATGATTGCTGATGAGAATAACTGGGATGCAGTAAGCGACCAGATTTGGGCCGTGCAGGTAGCAGCAGACCCCGGCTTCTCGGGCAACCTGAAGCAGAGCGGCGAAGCAGCTTACGGTCCTTATGAAGCTGGCGATGCTTACAATACAGATGATGAATGGGATCTTAAAGATGCTTCCTGGGGTTGGGACGGCGTAAAAGCTGCAGTAGGTCCTGACTACGTTGGCAACTACTTCACCATGGATCAGCATGCCCGCACTTCACAGGGCACCCTCAAGCGCTACATCAGCGTCAGCAGTCCGTTCAACCACGGCTACCTGATGGAAGATATGAGCGTAACAGGCAAGTCTGACATTACAGAAACATTTGCAATGGCTAACCTGCCCAAGGGTTCCGATATTGTCGGGCTGTGGTGGGACCTGTTCTAAAGTTGCTTTAAATAAGTGTTAGTTCACCTCGCTAATACTTAAAAACAGGGGAGTGCAAACTCCCCTGTTTTTTTATATAGAGGTTGCTTTAACTGGCCGACCTGGAGGCATCCCGTTTGACAGCCTGCCGATTTAATGCTATATTGTAGAAGGATTTTTAATTTTAAAAGCGAATAGAATAAGGGTTGAAAACGTTAAACCGACAGCACTTTGTTTACAGAAAGGATGTGTTTAACGGGTGCACAAAAAACATAGCCCCCTGATTTATGCACTGATTATTTTACTGCTTACTGCCGCGGCAGCGCCGGCTATCGCCCAGGAGATACCTCCCGTTCTGCAGAACCCCGATACCATATTTGATCACAGTATCGTTTACGATATCGGTGGGAGAATTACCATTAACCGCCAGCTTGGTGATGACAATTCCACGGGAGCTGTAAAAAGAACCACCGTCAGGGGCTACGGTGAAATGAACAAGGTGGAGAACGTGCGCATTGCCGCCAACATTATCAAGGTAGATGAAATATCGAACTGGAATGTGCCGGCTGACGCCGTCAGCGGCTTAACCGTTACCACCACTATTGACCTCTGCAGCAGACCGATGGCCACGGCAGCCCATGTTTACAACAATAGCGGCTACGACATTGAAGAGGGCGATGTAATTAACATTTACCACCCGCTGGTGGTCAGTGGAGACTTAGCCGTAAACCGCCTGACCGATCAGCTGTGGGCGATCAGGCAGGCTACCGACCAGGGCCACAGCGGCAGGTACGATTCCGACTTTATCGCTGCTTACGGGCCTGGCCCGTTTGAGCGTGAATACGGGATAACCGACCAGCTTGGCAATATATTCTATTATGATGAAGATTACATGTGGAGCTATGAAGAAGGGATTCACCCCAACGACCGCGACCACAGGCGCCTTGGCTATAAACGGGGCGATTACTACGTAGGCAACTACTTCGATATTGAACAGTTTGCCTCTATCTCCGGCGGCAGGATGATCCGTTACATCAGCATGAGTAATCCTTTCGAGAACTCACTGCTGATCGAAGATATGACGGTAACCGGTTCGGCAGCGGTAAGGGAGAGTTTCTCCAACCACGGCCTGACAGGTGGGCCGAAAGCGGTTACCCTGGCCTGGTATGAACTGTTCTAATGAGATTATAGTAAAGAGTTTTAATGAAGCCCCGGTTCTAAACCGGGGCTTTTTAATGTGCTGAAACAACTTTTCTTAAAAACAACTAACTGCATTTAAAAGCTGATATCTAGCTGTAATCGTAAAAGCCGCGGCCACTTTTACGCCCGTAGTGCCCGGCGCGGACCATTTTGCGGATCAGGGGGCAGGCACGGTACTTGGAGTCACCCGTCTCCTGGTAGAGGGTATCCTGAACAGCCAGAAGAACATCGATGCCAACCAGGTCGGCTAAGGCCAGGGGGCCGATCGGGTGGTTGGCCCCAAGCATCATACCCTTATCAATATCTTCCGCCCCGGCTACGCCTTCCATCAGCACGTAGGCCGCTTCGTTAATCATCGGCACTAAAATACGGTTAACCACGAAGAGTGGCGCCTCGTTAACGGCAATCGGTTCCTTGCCCAGCTTACGCGAGAGATCCATCACCAGCTGGAAGGTTTCTTTTGCCGTGGCTGCACCCATAATTACTTCAACCAGTTTCATCACGGGAACGGGATTAAAGAAGTGCATCCCAATTACCCTGTCCGGCCGTTTGGTGGCCGAGGCCATTTCGGTAATACTCAAGCCCGAGGTGTTGGAGGCAAAAATAGTTTCGGGAGGGCAAACCCGCTCGAGTTCGCCGTACAGTTCTTTTTTGAGGTCCATGTTTTCAACAACAGCTTCGATAACCAGGTCTGCTTCTTTTAAATCATCCAGGTTGGTTGTACCACGGATGCGGCCGACTACCTGCTCGGCTTCTTCCCTGCTTTTTTTACCCTTATCGACCGCCCGGCCCAGGTTCTTGTTAATATTGCTCATCCCGCGGTGAACAAAGTTATCTTCAATATCGCGCAGTATTACATCAAAGCCGGCTTCGGCAGCCACCTGGGCAATGCCGCTGCCCATGGTGCCGGCACCGATAACGGCAATTGTTTTAATCTCCATCTTAATGATCTCCTCCTTCGTATATAAACAACAGCACGGTTAATATAATCACACCTGCCGCCCTGAATGCAGAAAAGGCTCAAGCGAAAACTTTCATTTTCCTTACTGCCCTTTAAAAAGAGGCCGCCGTTTTTCAAGAAAGGCCTGTGCCCCCTCTTTCTGGTCATCGGTATCGCAGAGAGTGGCAAATAGTTTTGCTTCGCTTTTTTGTCCTTCCAAAAGGGTCTGATCCAGTCCCCGGTTGACCGCCTCCTTGGCCAGTTTAACCGCTATGGGGCCGGCTTTCAGTATTTTACCGGCTATTTCCTCCGCTTTTTTTAAAGATTCACCGGCCGTTACCAGGTAATCGGCAATACCAATCTTATAGGCTTCAGCCGCATCAATCATCGCCCCGGTAAAAATCAGCTCCTTCGCCTTACCGACTGAAATCAGGCGGGGCAGACGCTGGGTGCCGGCATAACCAGGGAATATACCGAGGGTTACCTCGGGTAGGCCGACTTTGGCATTCTCCGCCACCACCCTGATGTCGCAGGCCAGGGCCAGCTCCAGCCCCCCGCCAAGGGCAAACCCGTTTACGGCAGCAATAACCGGGGCTGGAAAATCGGCAATTTTTTGAAATACCTCCTGCCCGCGACGGCTCAGCTTTTCGCCGTTGGCGCTGTTCAGCATGGGAAACTCGCTGATATCGGCCCCGGCAACAAAAGCTTTCTCCCCGGCACCGGTTAATATAACCGCACCCACGGATTGATCTTTCTGCAGTTCATCGAAAGCCGCCTCCAGGGCATCTAAAACATCCCGGCTGAGGGCATTTACCGGCGGCCGGTTGATGGTAACCCGGGCCAGACGCTCTTCCACGGTAACCTGGACAAGCTCGGACATAATAATTCCTCCTCTTTTTAGCTTCTCTTTTTATTCTTAAAAGTGATTAAAGCCTTTCAAAGACCATCGCCATACCGAGGCCGCCACCAACACAGAGAGTAGCCAAACCAAACTTATTATTGCGGCGCTTCATCTCGTGCAACAGGGTAACTACAATCCGCGCCCCTGTCGCCCCTACGGGGTGGCCAAGGCCGATTCCACTGCCGTTGACATTAACTATCGCCCTGTCAAGCTCCAGCAGCTTCTCACAGGCCAGGTACTGGGCGGCAAAGGCCTCATTCAACTCTATCAGTTCCATGTCGCCCAGGCTCATTCCTGCCCGTTTGAGGACTTTTCTGGTGGCGGGAACCGGTCCGTAACCCATCAAGTCGGGTTCTACCCCGGCCCAGGCATAGGATACAATACGGGCCATTGGCTGCAGGTTAAGCTCGCGTGCTTTTTCGGCGCTCATCACCACCACGGCGGCAGCCCCGTCGTTCAGCCCCGATGAGTTGCCCGCCGTTACCGTGCCTTCCCTGCGGAAGGCCGGTTTTAAAGAGGTCAGCGACTGTAGCGATATGTCCCGGCGGGGGTGCTCATCTTTATCAACCACGATCTCTTTCCTGCGGCTCTTAACCGAAACAGGAACGATCTCTTCGTCGAAGCGCCCTTCATCAATGGCCGCGATCGCCAGTTGATGGCTGCGGGCTGCAACAACATCCTGCTCTTCCCGGCTAATAGAGTATTTGTCGGCAAGGCGCTCGGCCGTTTCGCCCATTAATATTTTATAAACCGGGTCGGTCAGCATTTCCCACAGCGAATCGGTCATTTCACCATGCTGCAGCCGCTGCCCCCAGCGGGCACCTTTAAGCAGGTAGGGTGCGGCGCTCATCGACTCCACTCCCCCGGCAATAATTATTTCGGCATCTCCGAGCTGGATTTCCTGGTAGGCGCAGGCAATCGACTGCATGGCCGAGCTGCACTGGCGCTGGATGGTAAACCCTGTGGTTTCAACCGGGAACCCGGCTTCAAGGGCGATGCAGCGGGCGATATTCGGTTCATAGCTGCGCTGGCCGCAGTTACCGAATATAATTTCCTCAACCTGCTCTTTTTCGAGACCCGGTGCACGCTGCAGGGCAGCTTCTACAGCGGCGATACCGAGCTGCAGAGCGCTGAGATCACGAAAGGAACCACCAAAATCGCCGATTGGTGTGCGAACGGCACTGACAATTACCACTTCTTTTAGCATAAGTCACCTCCGTTTGGTTGGTTATCTAAAGCAGTTTAGCAACAGGGTTTGGAACTTTTCAACCTCACCCTGCCCCTTTCTCCTTAAATGAGAGGGGAATTATTAGCCATGGTTTATTGATAGATACTGCTTATCCCTTAAAAAAAAGACAGGCCGTTAAAGGCCTGTCTTGGCTGTTAGTTTCGATGGGAAGCGGTAAGGCAGGAAATCATCAATCCAGTTTCGGGCGAGGATAAAGCCCGGCTCGTTCAACGATTTCAGGCACCTTTTCTTCCCAGGCAATGGCCATAACATGCACTCCGGCCACTCCTTCAATTTCTTTCAGTCGTTCAATGGTTTCTATGGCTATTTTCAGGCCTTCTTCTTTTTTATCTTCGGCATTCTTCAGCCTGTCAATCAGTTCATCGGGGATGGTAATTCCGGAGACGTTGTTTTTCATGTACCTGGCAGCGCCGAGCGACTTAATCGGAGTTATACCGCCCAGGATTTTAATTTTCTTATGCAGTCCGCGATCGCGAACCATTTCCATCCACTTTTCGAAACGGTCGAGGTCGAAAATACACTGGGTCTGTATAAAGCTTGCCCCGGCCCTGATTTTCTTTTCGAGCCTGTCTACCCTAAACTCAAAAGGATCGGCAAAGGGGTTTTCAACAGCCCCCAGGAAATAGCTGACTTCGCCATCCAACTCTTCCCCACCCATGAATTTCTTTTCATCACGGAGATCTTTCAGCCCCTTGAGAAGCTGAATTGAGTCGATATCGTAAACGCCTTTCGATCCGGGTTCATTACCGAACTTCATATGGTCCCCGGCGATACAGAGGATGTTCTTAATACCAAGGGCCTGCGCTCCAAGGACATCGCTCTGGATACAGATGCGGTTGCGGTCGCGCGTAACGATCTGGATGATCGGTTCTACGCCCATCTGGACCAGGGCAGCACCGCAGGCAATACTGGAAGTACGCACAATTGCGGTCTGGTTATCGGTTATATTACAGGCCTCGACATGATTTTTCATGCCTTCGGCATGGTGTTTCATTTCAGTGATGTCGGCTCCCTTGGGGGGGCCGAGTTCACCGGTTACGACAAAGTGACCTGCTTCCAACATTTTTTCTAATTTGCTACCCGCGATCAATTTTAACATCCTCCCTTACTGTGGTTCTGTTGCCACCGTGATGTGATGTTGACCAGTCTTTGGGAGGCTGAATTTCATCCAGGTCGGAGAGGCGGTCGAATGCCTTAAGACGCTCATGAATCAGGTGCCAGGCACAGTCAACATCTTTGCCCAGTTCGCATTTACCTTCGGCTGAGCCGCCGCATGGCCCGTTCAGGATGCTTTTTGCACAGCGGGAAATAGGACAGATGCCCATTGTTAAGTGCAGGACACAATCGCCACAGCCAAGGCAGCGTTCCACCCAAACTCCCTGTTCAACAGGGTAACCCATAGATGTTGTATTCAGACCGGGCACTACCCGGAGTGATGGAACATGCTCAACCATGGTCTGCACTCCAACCCCGCAGGCCATCGAAACGATAACATCATAGCCTTTAAGTTTTTCTAACACTTCATCGACCATTTCAAATTCACACTGTCTTTCAATGGAGAAAACCTCAACTACACCGTCAATATTCTCCTTTTTGCGGTGTATGCGGAGAAGCGCCGCCGTTTCTTCAGCTTCTTTCTGGCCACCGGCCATGCAAACCGCCACACAGGTGTTACACCCGAGGACCAGAACACGCTTAAATGGGGCTACCATGGCAGCAATTTCTTCCAGCGGCTTACGTTCCGCGATTATCATACGCTCACCTTCCCTTCTCAGCTAAAACTTTGTTTAATATTGTATCACAAGTTGAACCGTTAGCGGTTATGCTGGACAAAAACATCCACGTAAGAATCGCAGTAGATATCCATGTTCAGGATAATTCGCGCCGAGGCGATTGCAGCCATCAATTCCTCGTCATTAGCATCTACAATACCGGCATCAAGGCCGTTAGCCATCGCCATTACAGCGAAGGTGCGGTTGATTAATTCGCGGTTTTTAGTACCCTGGGAAACATTGCTCAGGCCAACCACTGTTTTTGGCGCAGGGTCGGAAATGAGTTTGATTTCACGAATGGTACGCAGCACTTCAGGACCGTGATCCTGGGCTACATTACAGGGTAATACGAGAGGATCGACATAGAGCATATCGGGAGAAATGCCGAAAGCATCGGCAGTGGCAACCAGTTCGGCTGCAAGGGCAATCCTGCTGTCGGCATCCTTGGGGATGCCTTCTTCATTCATAGCTAGGCCAACCACTTCTGCACCATGCTCGGCAGCCATGGAAAAAACACGTTCCATTTTTGGCATTTCTGCCGGGACGGAGTTGATCATAGCCGGTCTTTTACAGAGTTTAAGGCCTTCTTCAATTGCATCATACTTGGTTGAATCAAGACATAGAGGCAAATCGCTTGCTTCCTGGGTTACTTCAACCAGCCATTTCATCGCTTCAACAGGGTTGGGGGAACTGGGCCCTACATTTAAGTCGAGGTAATCAGCGCCTGCCTGTTCCTGCCTGCGTGCCCACTCCTGTATTGGACCGGGATCCTGTTCCTTGATAGCCTTGGCAATATCTTTGAACATACCGTTAATACGCTCGCCGATAATTATCATGAGGTAGCCTCCTTTAACTTATAAAAAAATATTGGGAGATGGGGGCACGGCAAGCCGTGCCCTTACACCTGGTTCACCAAACAATGATGAAAAATAATGCTGCATTTAATAGTAGTTCTTCTACGGCATTCTGTGCAATAATACTGGCTCGAGCTTTACTACAGACAGTCTGCATTTGTTGCTGCATATACTGGTGTGAATATTGCTATGTCAGTTACTTCATGCATTGCCGCGAACATTGGTGTGTCACATCTTCCCAAACTTGATACCATTTTAGCCGCGGACGCTCAGCGTCCCCAGAACCTGGTTGTTAACAGTTGTTTCAAAGAACATCCGGACAGCTGACTATTAATAACTGTTATCTTTCATCAGGTCATCAATATTAGCCTTGATCACCTTCAGGGCTTCGGGATGGCGCATTACCATCAGGTCGATACCCGACTGCAGATAAGCCATGGCGGTAGTTGCTTCCCAGAGCAGGCCGCGTTCTTCCTGCTCACCCCAGCCGGGCTCATCTTCTACAGGGCTATTTGCTTCCTTAGTGCGCCAAACTTCCATTCCCACATTACCAATCATGGGCATGGCCAGCATCTTGTCGCCCTGCAGGGCCCCGTTGCGTGCTCTTTCCATGATGGAGTAGGAATATTCAATTCCATAGCCGAGAGCAGCGATGGTCGGGTCAATAACAATCCGGCTGGCCATGGCTGTGCTCATTTCGGAGATTAATATATTAAGCTGCTTACATATGTTAATATCAATCGGCGAGTTGGCAATGATGTTGTGCTGGTTGGCCATACAGGCACTGGTTACTGCCTTGTAGTTTTCCAGCTCGGCGACACCGATCAGCAGGTTCTCGCCAGCCGCAGCTTCAGCGACCGGGGCGTAAATGGTGTTATCTTTTTCTGCTTTGCCGCAGCCAACAACAATCAGGGGCACCCCAACTGCTTCCAGCACTTTTTTAACCGCCGCAACACAATCTTCCGGCGATGCGTCATTCAGATCAGGGTCGGCTCCCTTGAGGCGGATCTGGATCATTTCCGCGCCAAATTCTTCAACACATTTTTTAGCCCAGGCGCCGGGGTCGTTCCAGACGTCGCCATAATACTTCTCAAAAAGAGGATCCCAGTCTTGCGGTGCCATATCCCATACTTCCAGCGCCACTACCGGACGGTTCGGTGTTTCTCCCTCAAAATGGAGATACGGCAGAGCCGATTCGCCACCGACTGTAACGGTATGGCTGCGGGTGCCGCCCTGTTCTTTAGTTGCGCCAAGGACGACCTCACCGACTTTACTTCTATATTTTTCTTTAAGGATTTCAACAGCCATTGTTTTGCTCCTTTCGTTAGGTGATACAGGGGGAACACAATTACTTATTTAGGCAAAGCTTTCCTTGGCAAACTTGCTGATTCCCGATGCTTCACGCGGGCCAACAACAACTTCCCAGCCCGACTCTTCTTCCAGTGAACCTTTCAAAACCGCCACATGACCAGGTAAAACAATCTTGCGATGCTTCACTTTTTCTTCGAGGCCTGATTTCTTCATTGCCTCGGTAATTGTCTCGGCGGAAAACTTGTTGTCGGCATAGGCAGTAAGCACTGATACACCGCCGGTGTCCACAGAAAGGATACGGCTGGGGATACGGGTGCTTTCCACTTCACCTTCAACAATATAGTAGGTAAGGGAGAAGTTAGTAGTAACATATACCGGGGAATCTTCATTAGGTTCTCCCACATCGTAAAGTTTAGCTTCAACAGCAACCGGCTTCTGCGGGTCTGTGTAGAGGTTTTGCCTCCAGGAAAGGAGCGGCAGGAGTTGCTGTTTTTCACAGGCTTTTAGCACCACTACATCGGCATATTTGCTGAGGTATACCCCGGCCTGAATTACCTCTTCACGGGGGTCATCCTTGCTGGTGAAAGCAATGGTCGGATAACCGAAGGGGCGGTACTTCTTGCGAACAGCCAGGCGGCGGAACTGGGTCAGGTCAGCCAGAACCTTGCTGGTTTCACGGGCGCCGCTGTCGAGAACGAGCTCCTTGTAACCGAGAGCGACAATTTTTTCTACCAGTTCTGCTGTTTCATTCAGATCTTTGCCCCTGACGACCAGCGGGCATTCTTTTGACTTGGCCAGTTCGGTCATCTTTTCGTAGTTATCAACTGTTGCCGCAGCAAGCAGGGGCTTGCGATCGGCTACAACAGCCAACCCGGCTTCCATTACGGCAGGATCATCTGTTACCAGGATAACAGCTTTCCCTGTTTTAGCGGCAACTGTTTCAACAGCTGCCTTAAACTTGCCGGCATCACCGGAATCACATTTGACGGCAACCATGTCTGTTACAAAATCGAGGCCGACACGGTGAAACTCGAGGGCTTCATAAGCATCGGCCTTGGCTGCCACATCCTCATTGTCGCTGATCAGCACAGCTACACCGGTGGGATGGAAGAATCTTTTATCATGACGGAAGATTTCTGTTTCTTCTCCCAGTTCAACCACATGATCCCCCGTGCCGACCTTGACCAGTTTGATCGGGGGAGCGGAAGCAGAATCTAGCGCCTCCTTAGCCTCATCGGTAACATGCGGACAGGCATCAAGCGAGGCTTTCCCTGAAGCCAAAGCCATGGCAAAGGCCAGGCAGGTTGGCGATCCGCAATCCTTACAGTTGGTTTTCGGCAAGTGTTTATAAATCTCTAAACCGGTTAAACCCATCTATAATCTACTCCTTTCATTTATATATAGGAAAAACTTCGGTTTCATCGTCGCCTCCGCCGAAGCTTTGTCTCCCTTTATATTACATCAACGGATCCATGGTTAAGGCTGGATGGCCTTTTTCTTCAAGGAAGGGAAGGATTTCATCAGATGCTGTGCCAACAGTTTCATCGGCAATTTTATCGACAAAATCAGCTCCCAGCCCTGCTTCTTCAGCACGCTTGCGCAGCTCATCGCCGAGCGAATCTTTCAGCTCTTTCGGCATCCAGACCAGGCGCTCCAGCCCGCCGTCGGCACTGATGAACTTTTTACTGAGCACATAAGCCCGACCGTGCCCCATGAAACCGGGAGTCTGCACTCCACCGCCGCAGGTTCCGGCCAGGGTGGAAAAAGTCATGCCGATCGGCGTGTCACCGCTATACTCACGGGTGGTAATCATTACCCCGTTCGCCTCGGGCAGAATGGCCATGATACATTCGAAACAACCGCAGGAAGTCATCGGCTCTACCATGAAGCTGTACATGGAGCATTTCTCGATTGTGCGGTTGGTATTGTTATATACATACTCGTTAATCGATTCCCAGATTCCGTTTTTCTCGTCGATCAAGCCCTCTTTCTTGATCGGGCGGTTCGGTCCGGTCGGGTCAATTTCGTAAGCTGCTTTACCATCAAGCCAGCTGACAGCACCGCAGAGCCCCAGTCTTTCAGGAGTAACAACACAGCAGTGGTTCGGGGCAAATGACTGGCAGAGAATACAGGAATAGAATTCGTTAACCGATTCGTCTGTCAAACCCTTCAGCCTTTCATCACGGGCGCTGTAGAATGTACGGGCATGCTTCAGCCCTTCCTCTACCTTCTCGGCATCGGTAATCAGGGTAACCTGAACCCGGTCGACGATGGAGGGGAATTCATCCTTGAACTTGGCTATCAGCAGCTCGCCAAAGTGATGAATCTTAAAACCCTTGGCGGCAGCATCCTTGCTGATTCTCATCCAGATCGTGTCGCGCTGGGCCATATGCCAGATTCCTTCACCATAGTTAACTAAGTAGTGAATACGGCGTTCGAGAACACCCTCGAAATCTTCCTGCATCTTACGGCCGAAGATCTTGACCATGATGCCGAGAGGCAGCGAGCCGCCTTCCGGCGCTTCTTCAATTTCGGGGCCGATTACCTCGATCTTGCCGTCCTCGATCTGGTCTTCATCAACCATCTCAACCAGTTCAAAAGCAGTGGTGCGGCCCCCACCGAACTCAACCCGCATATCTCCCTTACGGATAACCTCACCCTCGAAAGCAGGGCCGACGGTGATCGGCACTGGAATATCAAGGATCTTCAGTTTAATGCCACGGATTTCCATCGCTACCTGAATCATATCATCGTAATTGGGGTGTGAAACGTACCAGTTGGGAATCTGCTCGTCTTCCGGCAGTTCCTGGTCGGTGATCACCGGGAAGCCGAGGAAGATTGCCGCAAAGTGGGCTGCCACCTGCACTTCGTCAATTTCGCCAAGCTGCAGCACAAAAGCACGTACGCGACGGCGCTGGTAGTCACGGGTATTATCGCGCTCTCCGGGGGGAATACCTCCGAAGGCAATACCGGCGCGCAGGGCGTAGTTTACCGCATGAATAATCTGGGTGAAATTACCGATCGGGAAAGCAATAAAGTCGATACCGAGTTTACAACCGGCTTCAATGGCCTGTTCAACCACCTGGTTGCAGAGGAAAATCATGAAACCCTTACTCTGCAGGTCCTGAATCATCTTACCGACCGCTTCGCTCGATTTACCTTTCCCCATAATTACTGCCTGGCCGGGAATAGTCCAGTCAACCAAAAGAATACCATAGCGGCGCACCACAGGGTCGCCCAGGAAACCGGTCCAGGGTTCAACGTGCGGGGTGGCTCCATCCAGGTAACGAAGCGCTTCGATAATTTCTGCCGAATAGGCAGCCGCCTCTCCGCAGAGGCGGGCATTATCAAAGTTAAGCTCCTCGTGGATCTGGTTGCGCATACGGTTAAGTATAGGCGGTAATTCACCCAGGGTTTTTACCGCTTCTCCACTGAGAGCCCTGATAACGGGCAGGTAGTAACCGGTATCGGGGTAACCGACCGGCTTGTCCGGGCCAAAACGCTTGATGGCCTGGTTGAGCAGGATTTCGGCATAACTGGTAGCGATAACCGCCCCGTCGTATGCTTTTTCAAATAGTTTTAACGGTGGATTTGATTCGTCAACAGCACCGTCGAATATTTCATCAAATGAATCTTTCCAGTCTCTGGTCAGAACTCCATCTGTACTCATTTATCGTGCCTCCTTTTTGTGAGCTTTTTTACCATCCGGTGGATAGTTCAGTTTCGTATTTTTCGGCAGTCTGCTTATGCACTTTCAGTTTCCAGGTTCGCTCATCAAGAGCGCCCAGGATTTTATCGACAGACTTTTCGATGTCTTCTTCCCACATGAAATAGCCGCCGTAAACATCCTCGGCGATCTGCAGGGCGATACCATCGACCAAAGCGCTGCCTGTTACCTCGGGAACAACACCAACGTGAGTCGGGATGCCGAGGGTAACGCACCAGCTGCCGATTGATATGGCTTTTTCGCTCATCGCTTCCGGTGCGGAGGCAACAAAGGGAACCTTGGGAACATCAACATCCCACTGGCGGGCCAGAGCGGTAGTGAAATCATAGCACCTGGAGTTATCCACGCAGGAACCCATGTGGAATACCAGCGGTAACTTTTCTTTCAGCCTTTCCTGGTTGGCATCGTTGAGAGTCTTGTAGAAAGCTTTTAACCCTTCTCCGGCATACTCTTCAACAGCCTGGTCATTCATCAGACCGAGCTTGGCCGCTGTTCCGGCGGCACAGCCGGTAGCCAGCAGCAGAACATTGTTCTTAGCCAGCTCCTTGATCAAATGGGCCCCGCTGCCGTCGTGGGTAACCCGCAGGTTGTTGCAACCAGCAAGCAAAACTACACCGCGCAGCTGACCGGAGTCTACAGCATCGGTAACCACTTTAATCGGTTCATCGGGATTAACCGCGGCAAGAATATCTTCCATTGCTTCCATGCTGAAGCCGGCGGTAACTTTATGTTTCACATCGGGTATGTCAACTTCTTTACCCTTGCGTTCCTTGAAGGCTTCTATAGCCAGGTTGATAACTTCTTTAGCCTTCTCAACCGCCCGGTCCTCGGTAAATTCAACATGATAGGAACCGGGGATTTTCGAGTGTGACATGGTGGTTACAATTTTAGTATGGTAGCAGTCCGACAAAGCCTTAATTCCAGGCATTATGCACTGGACATCAACCACCATCAAGTCAATTGCACCGGTCATAATCGGCAGCTCCTGGGAAAGGAAGTTGGTAAGCACGGAAACTCCCTGGCGCATCAGCACCTCGTTACCTGTGCAGCAGATACCCATACATTTAACTCCCTTGGCACCGGCCGCTTCCGCTTCCGCTTTCATTTCGCGGGCCTGGCGAACGATCATTTCGCTGAGCAGCGGGTTATGGCCGTGTACAGCAAGGTTAACCATTTCCGGATCGATTACCCCAAAGTTTGCTTCGGTTGTAACCGGCTTGGGAGTGCCAAATAGTATGTCGGAAAGGTCAGTTGCAATGTGCATGCCGATATAGTCGGCCAAAGAGGTTTTTAACCCCTGGAAAATCAGGTTTACCGGGTCGGCGTCAACACCCATGTGAGTCTGACCCATTACCTCTGATATGGTGGTATGGACCGAGCGGGGTTGTATGTTGCACTTGTCGAAAACTTCCATCCTGCCGGGAACCACAGTAGTTTCAAGCCACTTACAGGGATCCGGGCTCATCTTGGAGAAATCGGCTTCGGCCAGAGCTACGACCTCTTTCAGCAGTGAGAGATCATCTTTCCCTTCTGTTTCCAGGCCAAGCCTTTTTGCTACCCGGTGCAGCTTGTCGGGATCTTCAATAGAGTAATCAGGAGCCTTGCCTTCAGCCATTTCATGAATAGCATAAAACATGTGACGGCTGTGATCGGCGTGGGCTCCGCAACCTCCGGCGATAGCCCGGATCAGGTTGCGGGCAACAATGGTATAACCATGGGCACCGCAGATACCTTTGGATGATTTCTTGGTAATGCGGCAGGGGCCCTGCAAACAGATCCTGCAACAAACCCCGGTGCGACCGAAGTTGCACTGCGGCTGCATTTTTACATAACGTTCGTAAGCAGTTTCCAGCTGACCGTTGGCTGTATTCTTATCAATTACTGCCAGGGCAGCCGGATCAATTGTCCTTCTGTTGTCAATTTTTTTCTTTTCTTCGGACATTAAATGGTCTAACCTCCTTTAAAGTGTTGAGATAAAAACTTTGTGCAAAAAAAGTTAATCTGTCCCCTTGATCCATATTTACTTTTAAATAATAGATAGTCGGGAAAAGCCAAATAAAACTCTGCTGTCACCTCCCACAAGCCATCTCGTATACTTTTTCGAGGCCGGGCAAAAGGTCATCAAGACTTGAGACCACCGGTTCACCACGGCGCGCTCGTTCCAGGATTATATCGGAAAATGGGATCATACCGGCAAAGCGTTCGGCCGGCAGCGAAGTTTCGAGGTATTTACGATCTTCCCCGGTGCGGATTTTATTGCCAATGAAGTATACTTTTTCAATTTCAAGGTCGCGGCACAAACGATCTACTGCCCTGGCGGTGCTCACCCCCGCCCTGGTCGGTTCCACAATGACAAGCATCACCCCAACACCGCGGGCTGTTCCGCGGGTCAGATGTTCAATGCCGGCGCTCATATCAAGCACCACTGCTTCGGGGCGATCCAACAACATTGTTGTCAGAACAGCATTAAGAAAGGAGTTTTCCTTGCAATAGCAGGCTGAACCTCCCTGCTTGAGAGCGCCCATTTTCAAAAAACGCAGCAATCCGTCCTGCAGCGTATAGTTATCAAGAACATCATCAACATCGGGGTTCAGATCGACAAGCGTTCCGCCCCCGGCATTTTTTGCCTCGATTACCTCCTGCAGTTCAATTAAAGGACGCAGGTTTTCCAGTTTGTCCGGATCTAAACCCAGAACAAGCCCCAGGTTGGCATCAGGATCGGCATCAACTGCAAAAACAGGCTTCTGATTGAGAGTAAAGCAGCGCACCAGCTGTGCGGATACCGTTGACTTACCGGCACCACCTTTGCCGGAAACAGCTATTTTCAAAAAATAAACACCCTTTCTTAGGGCAAAAAAATACACCCAATTGCGATTATTAGTTCTCCATATTCGACAAAACAGATTTAAATTCCTTTAGAGGGCCTAAAGTTGATACATTCATAATATTTATACATTATAGCGGGCGAATCACTAATCGGATGATTGATAAAGAAAAAGGCGGCAAACTGCCGCCTTAATTTACTTTCTTGTGAATAAAAGATTTTCTTTATCGCCAACCGTAATAGCAACTGTGTCGCCGGGAGCAATTTTACCCAGGAGCAGCTCCTCGGAGATACCGTCTTCAAGGCGTCTCTGGATAACTCTCCTCAGGGGCCGCGCCCCAAATTTAGGATCATACCCCTCTTTGAGAAGTATACTTTTAACCTCGTCGGAGACCTCCATGTGGAGGCTGTATTCTTCGATTCGCCTGTTCAGCTCATCAAGCATAATTTCAACAATCTGCCTGATGTGTTCTTCATTAAGAGCGTGGAAAACAATCAGGTCGTCAACCCTGTTCAGAAACTCGGGACGGAAGGTTCTTTTAAGCTCATCCATTACCCGGTCTTTCATCTGCTCGTAATCGGCCTCTTCACTGGAGGCTCCAAAACCCATTGCCGTTTTATTAAGCAGGGTAGCTCCCACGTTGGAGGTCATGATCACAACAGTGTTGCGAAAATCAACTGTTCTGCCCTTGCCGTCGGTCAACCGGCCGTCTTCAAGAATTTGAAGCAGAATGTTAAAAACATCCGGGTGGGCTTTTTCCATCTCATCCAGAAGAATAACCGAGTAAGGATTGCGACGCACTTTTTCCGTCAGCTGACCGCCTTCGTCATAACCGACGTAACCGGGAGGAGCCCCAACCAGCCGTGAGGTTGTATGCTTCTCCATATACTCGGACATATCGAGCCTGATCACGGCATTTTCGTCGCCAAACAGGGCTTCGGCAAGAGCCCGGCCCAGTTCAGTTTTACCAACACCGGTCGGCCCCAGGAAAATGAAAGAACCGATCGGCCTTTTCGGGTCTTTCAATCCTGCCCGGGCCCTGCGGACAGCCCGCGAGACCGAGCGGACCGCCTCATCCTGACCGATAACCCGCTTATGCAGGGTCTCTTCCAGCTTCATTAAACGATCCGATTCTTCCTCGGCCAGACGCTTGGTGGGAATGCCGGTCCAGCTGGAAACTATATAAGCAACATCTTCTTCCGAAACCAGGGAAAGGTCGGAGGTGCCGACTTTCTGCTCCCATTCTTTTTTCTGCTCTTCAAGTTCTTCCTTTAGCTTATGCTCCTCATCACGCAGTTTCGCCGCCTTTTCAAATTCCTGGTTGCGCACCGCTGCCTCTTTTTCAGTTCGCAGGGCATAGAGCTTTTCTTCCACCTCTTTTAAATCGGGCGGGACAGTATAATTACGTATGCGCACCCTGGAGGCTGCTTCATCAATCAGGTCAATCGCCTTATCAGGCAGGAAGCGGTCAGGGATGTAACGGTCACCAAGTTTTACCGCAGCTTCAAGAGCTTCATCGGTAATTTTTACCTTGTGGTGAGCCTCGTAACGGTCCCGCAGTCCCTTGAGGATTTCAACGCTTTCCTCGCGGGATGGTTCGCCTACAGTAATTGGCTGAAAACGCCTTTCCAGGGCGGTATCTTTTTCAATATGCTTGCGATATTCATCCATTGTTGTGGCTCCGATGCACTGCAGCTCGCCACGGGCCAGGGCCGGTTTGAGAATATTAGAGGCATCAATCGCCCCTTCAGCGGCACCGGCCCCGATCAGGGTGTGCAGCTCATCAATGAAAACCATCACATTGCCGGCCTGGCGTAATTCAGTCATCAGCTTGCGCAGGCGCTCTTCAAATTCGCCCCGGTACTTGGTGCCTGCCACCACCGCGGCAAGTTCTATTGTAACAACCCTTTTATCGCGAAGTATTTCTGGCACTTTTCCCTCTACAATACGCTGGGCCAGCCCTTCGGCAATGGCCGTTTTGCCTACCCCGGGTTCACCGATCAGGCAGGGGTTATTCTTGGTCCGCCTGCTTAGAATCTGGATTACCCTTTCGATTTCTTTTTCACGGCCGATGACCGGATCCAGCTTCCCCTCTTTGGAAAGCCTGGTCAGATCACGACCAAAGGTATCAACTGTGGGTGTCTGCGGTCCGGACTTTTCTCCTTCCACCGCCCTTGATACTCCTTCTTCACCACCGAGCAAATGAATCACTTCTTTGCGGGCGCGTTTTAAATCTATTTCCATGTTCGACAGCACCTGGGCAGCAATGCCTTCTCCTTCACGGACCAGGCCGAGCATAAGGTGCTCGGTGCCGACATAGTTATGTCCGAGGTTCTGGCTTTCTTCTATGGCCAGCTCAACCACCCGCTTGGCTCGAGGGGTATAACTGATTCCCTGCTGGATAATTTTCTCCCCCTTGGGCGTAATCCGTTCTACCTCGGAACGCAGGCTGCTCAAATCAATATTCATATTCTGCAAAGCCCGGGCAGCAATACCTGATCCTTCCCGAACCAATCCTAAAAGCAGGTGTTCGGTCCCTATAAAATTGTGATTTAAACGCTTGGCCTCTTCCTGGGCCAAAACCAGTACCTGCTGTGCTCTTTCAGTAAATCTTCCAAACATAAACATTCTACTTCACCTCATTTACTTTTTAATCTGCGGCAGTGAGATAAAACAACCTGTGCCGCAACTTGCTATCTTTACAGGCATACCGGTATATACAGTTTTATTTAAAACCCTATATTACAAAGCATCATACCGTCAATTACTTTTTTAAATATCCAAAGCCTTTTTAATCTGGACCGGACGCTCCAGGTTTCTTTCCTCATTGCTCAATTCGCGCCCTGCCAATATCTGCAGACAGGCGGGCCGAATCAAAACCAACAGCAGGTTTAGAAGGCGGTGATCAACAGATTTTACCAGCCCCAGGTCGTGGCCAAGACGCAGGTCGGAAATAAGCTGTATCGCTTCTTTTGAGCTCATTACCTGGGCGTAACGCAGCAACCCCAGCGCCCGCCAGGCCCTATCCGCCATCTGGGCCCGCTTTTTATCCAGCAGTGCCTGCCTGGCGTTCTGTTCCTGCTCCATCACCTGTCCGATCATACTGCCGAGGTTGCCGATAATCTCCTCTTCACTCTGCCCCAGGGTGACCTGATTTGAAATCTGGACCAGGTTACCGGTTATTTCGCTGCCCTCTCCATAAAGGCCACGAACAGCAAGGCCAACCTGCGAAAGGGCCGCCAGCAGACGGTTCAGTTGCCCGGTCATAATTAAGGCGGGCAGGTGCAGCATTACCGAACCGCGCAGGCCTGTTCCCACGTTAGTAGGACAGGCAGTAAGATAACCGCACTGTTCATCAAAAGCATAGTCCAGCTCCTGCTCGATAAGTGAATCATAATAATCGGCTTTCTTCCAGGCTTCCTCCAGCTGAAGGCCGGGCAGGATAACCTGGAGCCGCAAGTGGTCTTCCTCATTAATCATCAGGCCGGTAGCTTCATCTCCGCTCAGCAGCAAAGCACCATTTTGGGAGTTGCGGGCCAGCATAGGCGAGATCAGGTGTTTTTCAACCAGCGCCTGTTTTTCCAGGATGGAAAGATTCTTCATGGTAAAAAGATTAAAATCAGACAGTTCTTTTTGATTTTCGATAACAGAATAAACCTTATCCAGAACAGCCTTCGTTTGCTCGTTTGAAGCAAGACAGGAGAAAACCTGTCCAGCCAGATTTCTGGCCACGCGAACCCTTGAGCTTATTACTATATCATTTTCCGGACCTGAGCATTCCATCCAGTAACTGACACTAAAATCGACCTTTTTCACTGTTCTTCTCCTTCATCACTTTCATCCTGTCCCGTTTCGACCACCTGTTTACTATCTTTCATCATTCTTTCAAGAGAACGGATACGGTCGCGAATAAGAGCAGCCTCTTCAAATTCTTCATCCTGAACTTTCTGCTGCAAATCTTCTTTTAAACTGTCTATCTCGCGGATTGTATGAACTCTTTTAGCTATTCCAGCCGGCACCTTACCTTTATGAACAGTTCCAGCATGAATACGGCGCAGCAGAGGTTTCAATTTACCTTCAAAGGCTTTAAAACATTCACTGCAGCCCAGCCTGCCGACCTGGCTGAACTGGGTAAAAGTAAAACCGCATCCGGGACACTTCAGGTTTGAAACTGACTTGACCTCGCTACCGTTAAAGAGCCCCTGGTTGAGCATACTGGCAAATAGTTTATGCAATGAAAACTGCGGCTCAAAGGTAAAATCCAGCTCTTCTTTTTTCCTGGCACAATTCTCACACAGGTTCAGCTCAACCTGCCTGCCGTAAATATTTTTTACTATATGTATAGTTGCCTCATTTTTGCGGCATTCCTGGCAAAGCATGGTTTCATCTCCCTCAATAACCTGTCTTAAGCATCTCCCGCAGGGCTGACAAAAAAATGTTCAACTGCAATTTACCGGCTTCAGCCCGGCTTACCCCCGCGGAGCAATACAGTTCGTCATCAATCACAGCATTCAAAACAGATGCTTCTCGCCGGGAAACTACCTTCTCTTCAACAAGCCGCTTCAGCAATTGCCTGATGCGGGCCGGTTCAAATTTGTTTTCACCAAGATTATCTATTAACTCCTGCCAGGGTTTTACCTGTTCCGGCTCAATGCGGTAGATGCGAATGTACCCCCCGCCACCGCGCCTGCTTTCAACCAGGTAGCCCTGATCAATAGTAAAGCGCCGCTCCAAAACATAATTGATTTGCGACGGCACACAACAAAATTTCCCAGCCAGTTCGCGCCTTTTTATTTCAATGTGCCGGCTATTACTAAGCAGGAGCAGTTTTTTAATATATTCCTCGATATAATCAGTAAGGTTGGGCATTAATACCTCCTGCTTTTAAATGTTTGACCTTCTCTGACCTTTATTAATAATAACCGATTTTAATTTAGTTTGCAAGTGCATAATATGCCCTGTTACAGGAGAACGGAAAGGTTTGTTGAATGCTGCAGCGGGTGGTTTTCGGCAATCAGGATTTTAAACAAGGGGATTGAGACAAAGAAAGAAATATTTATCAACTACCTCGGGGAATATGCTGGTTGTCCCAGAACAGGTCAATCACTCCATTTAGTTTATAAAGCGAATCAAAAAGCTCGAGGCGGTTAAGATCAAGGGGGGTCTCCAAGAGAAAATCCAGACTGATTAAATCAGCGCCGCTTGACTCTTCTTTTTCAGGATCGCTGACTTCACTCTTGCGGATACTGACCGCTGAATCACCCAAAACTGTTCCGACTTTACCCAGGAGCCCCGGCTGGTCAACTGCCCTGATGTGCAGGCGTTTCAAACGGTGGCGGCTGAAAAAACTTTTCTCTGTTCTGCGCAGCAGCAGTAAACTGATCAAAACAAAACCGGTAGTTAACGCTGCACCAAGATAAAACCCGACTCCAACTGCCAACCCGACACCGGAAACAACCCAGATGCTAGCAGCTGTGGTCAGGCCATGAATACTGCCCCGCTGCTGGAGGATAGTTCCCGCACCAAGAAAACCGATACCAGTAACCACCCCGGCAGCGATCCTGCCCGGATCCACTTCAAAACCGGCGCCGATCTGGCCGGTAAAGCCGTACGCGGATACCATCATAATCAGGGCTGAACCGGAACAAACCAGAATATGGGTACGGAAACCGGCCGGACGGTTGTGGCTTTCACGTTCAAAACCGATTAATCCGCCTAAAACAACGGCCATTAGCAGCCTGAGCGCTATTTCCCAGGGTAGCAGAGTCAAACAGATTCACTCCTTTTTGGTATCCTGCCCGGAGGAAACCGGTTATTAAACTTAAAACTATGTGGCAACATTTCTATCAATAGGTATATAACCGCTGTGAACAAGCAGTCGCTGCTACAGCCCCGTCTGAGGCGGCTGTGATTACCTGGCGCAGGAAAGTTTGCCTGATATCTCCGGCAGCATAAACGCCGGGAACAGATGTTTCCATCTTGCTGGTGGTAATTATAAAACCACGTTCATCACATTCAAGGTCAACACTCTCTAAAAATTCGGCATTCGGTTTGCGGCCGGCATATATAAATATTCCATCGATGCCAACTGAGCGATCCTTGCCATCCTGCTTTATATTAAGCCCGCTGACCCTGTCCTCCCCTTCGATTTTGTTCACAGTGCTGTTCCAGAGCACCTCAACAGAAGGTATCTTGAGCACCTTGTCCTGAAGCCAGTTACACCCGCGAAACTTGTCCCTGCGATGGATCAGGTATACTTTTTCTGCAAAACGGGTCAGAAAAATTGTTTCTTCGAGAGCGGCATCACCACCACCGACAACAGCAACTTTTTTGCCGCGGAAGAAAGCAGCATCACAGGTGGCACAATACGAAACTCCCCTGCCGCGCAGTTCAGTTTCGCCTTCCACATTAAGCAGATTCGGTTCGGTTCCGGTTGCGATCAGGACCGTTTTACCCTTGAATTCACCGGCAGTCGTTTCAACGGTTTTAACCTCTCCTAAAAGGGAAACTTTTTCAACCTGGCCGCTGACAACAGGCACATCAAGATTGTCCATCTGTTTCTGCAGAAGCATACCAAATTCTGCCCCGCTGACGCCGTCAGGAAAAGCTGGAAAATTATCGAGCCGATCGGTGGAACAAATCTCCCCACCGAGCGTCATCTGTTCTATTATCACAACAGGCATTCCAGCTCTGGCCCCGTATAAAGCCGCTGTTGCACCGGCCGGACCTCCGCCAAGAATAACCATATCGTATAGCTTGTTGTTTTCCATATTAATTATCTCCTTTTCATCATTTCTTCTGGTATAAACTGTTACAGCTATTATCAGTGATATAACCTTTAGTGTCAACAAACTGCCAGCCACATAAAACTTTACAAATTGCTCTTGAATAAGTGCATTACGGCTGGTATGTTATAATAAGATTATGCTAAACAATTAAGGCGACTGGAAGGAGGCTCACGATCGATGAAAGAGGAAGTTCAAAAAGCGCTGGATAAAATCCGCCCCGCCCTGCAAAGAGACGGCGGCGATGTAGAACTGGTTGAAGTAGGCGACGACGGAGTGGTAAAGGTTAAATTAACCGGTGCCTGC
>Ga0334892_1000475_pt1 | contig 48957 bp, 34 predicted proteins | sample GraSluR3_MG_4_FD_207213 | JGI IMG/M metagenome (GOLD analysis project Ga0334892, IMG submission 207213) | Sludge microbial communities from methane-producing bioreactor in Wageningen University, Netherlands - Granular Sludge_15_04-R3 | ecosystem: Engineered > Bioreactor > Anaerobic >...
GTCCTGTCGCCGCCGCCCGGAGAGTCCACTCGCCTGTCGCAGCGCGTCGTGCAACGTCGCTTTAGGATCGGGAATGTGGTCGGGGGTGTTTGCGGGAATCGGTATCGACTCGCGGCCGTGCGGATTTCCCGCTGCCAGCCGAACCGCCTCTTCGTCGAACAGCAGCCAGGCTTCCGTCATTCGGACGGGCACCACGCAAACGAAGGGAGGCGTCTCAATGCCGAGGGAGTCGACCGATTCCGCGATCTCGGCGTACCGCACCGCGGGATCCTCGCGTTCGGCATCGCGATGAATGAACAGCAGGTCGCACGGGTAGAGGTCGAGTGCCGCGGCGATTCGCTCGGCGAGCCCGCGTGGACGCTCCCGAAGCGCGCGAAGGTCGGCCCATTGAGGGTAAACAGGAACGGCCTGCGGCAGATGCTCGCGAACCAGCCAGTCCAGGTGGCGCAGGAGGACCCGATCGGACGAGCCATCGGCGACGAGCGTGAAATGCAGGGCGGTCATTCGCGGCGCATGAACGGAAGCAGCTTCTGCAGGTCTTCGCGATCCTTGACGCGCCGGCGCCGCGGAGGCTTGCGCCTTCCGTCTTCGGCCATCGGGGGCTCGTCTTCCTCACAGTAGGCGAGCGGATTGAGGAAAGCGCCAAGAAGACCTCGCGAGACGGTGCGCGTTTTGGGAAACGCCTTGTGCCGCCAGGTGTCGTTGAGCCAGGCGAAACTCACGCCGCGGCAGCCGGATTCGCCCGATGGGACCAGCCGGGGTTCGGCGACGAGAAGATCGTCGTCGTCAACCAGGCCCACGACTGCCGGCGAATGGGTATTGACGATGACCTGGCGCAAGGGGTTATCGGATCCCGCGGGGTTGCGGGGGTCGATACAAAGCGCCTTGAGCAGCCGGAGCATGGCCGAAATGCGTTCGGGATGGATTCCGTTCTCGGGCTCTTCGAAGCATAAGAGTCCGCGGGCCTCGGGGTCCATCTCCAGGATGGCCAGCGCCAAGAACCGGAGCGTCCCGTCGGAGAGGGCGCGTGCGGCATAGGGAACGCGGTTGCGGTCGAGCACCTGGAGGGTCAGCAACTCTCGCTGACGATCCTCCTCAACGCGCACCGCGTAGACGTCTTCGACCAGTCGCGCCAGACGATTGGCCACTTGCGCGTAGACCGAAAGAGGCCCGGTCGGCGACCCTCCGTCGGCGGCCTCGGCTCTCGCCAGATGATGCAAGGTCGCCGCGAGATGGGAGCCGTCGCTGCCAATGTGCGTGGGGGCATGGAGTGGATCGGCACGTCGCAGGGCCGACGGTTCGAGCTGCAGTAGTCGCCACGAGCGCATTTCGAGTCGGGCGAGCAGCGCCGTGGGGCTCTCGGCGGCGTTGGCGCTCGACAAGACGGTTCGCGGCAGGTTCGACGCAAGGTAGTCTCGAGGTTTCCCTGACCGTCCGTCCTGGTGAAACTTGATGAGGCGGTTCTCGGCTTGCGCGTCGGTGGAGAGGAAGGGCGCGAAGCGTCGTCCTCGCACCACGGAATTCCGCCACTTCGCAGAGTGCGGGAACGGCAGGTGTTTCTTGGCGTCGCTCACGTTGACGTAGCCCAACTCTTCCCGCGTAATCTCGAGCCGCTCGGCCGAAGTCCCCTGATCGTGGCGATACCGCAGCGTCAGGGCGTACCGCAGGAAGGTGATCGCCGCCTTGGCGGTCTGCCCGAGATCGTCGTGCCCCGATTCCGGAACGAGCATCTCGGCCTCGAACGACATTTCGTCGACGTGTTTCTCGCCGATTCTCAGAAAAAGGCTGCGGACGTCGGTCGAGCGGTTCCGCTCGTCGCGCACGCACTTGGCTGCCTCCATGAGCGGACGATCGGCCAGGGCGCTGAGAAACGTGATGGCGTCGAACAGGTTCGATTTGCCGACCCCGTTCACGCCGGCAATGCATGTGAACGGGCCGAACGCGACGTCGACGTCGATCAGGTTCTTGAATCCGTTGACTCGGAGACGGGTTAACATGGGACTGCCGGAGAGAAATCACCCAATTGGCGGGGCATAGCCGTTCCCGGCACGCTCCTCTGCAGCGACATGCTACCACAATGCGAAGGGCATGGGCAGTTGGCGGCTCAGCTCGGCGTGTCGAGGTAGGGATCCTGGCCCATCTGCCGCTGCATCTTCTTGCGCTGCTTCTCGAAGTACATGAGGGCCTTGCGGTCGCGGAAGTGGCGGCGCTCGACTTTCTTCTGGGCCTTTCGAAACAGTCGAGCGTAACGGTCGAAGGTGCCGTTGTTCTCCTGCCCGATCGCCTCGTACTTGCGCGACCGGTTCGGCCCGAGGCCGGTGAAGAGCAGCTCGTCGTCCAGCGCGATGTACTGGCGGAACGTGCCCGGGTCGCCTTGCCGCCCGCACCGGCCGCGGAGCTGCCAGTCGATGCGGGCCGAATCGTGCATCTCGGTGCAGATCACGTGGAGCCCGCCCTTCTCGGCGACGCCCTCGCCCAGCTTGATGTCGGTGCCGCGGCCGGCCATGTTGGTCGACACGGTGACGCGGCCGGGAAGGCCGGCGCGGGCGACGATCTCGGCTTCCTCTTCGACGTGGTGGGCGTTGAGCACCTGGTGCTCGATCCCTCGCTCGGCAAGCATCTGCGACAGGTGCACCGATTTGTCGATCGAGCGCGTGCCGACGAGGATAGGCCGCCCCTCGGCGTGCAACCGGCAAATCTCCTCGACGACCGCCTCCCACTTCGCGTCGGCGTGGCCGAAGACCCGGTCGGGCAGCTTTTTGCGGATCACGGGGCGGTTGGTGGGCACCTGGATCACGTGGCACTTGTAGATCTTGCGCAATTCGCGGGCCGAGGCCCGGGCGGTGCCCGTCATGCCCGCCAGCTTCTCGAAGCGAAGAAAGAAATCCTGCACGGTCACGCGGGCGGCCTGGCCGGTGGCCACGGTGACCTTGACGCCTTGCTTGGCCTCGACCGCCTGGTGGATGCCGTCGCGCCACTTGCGCCCCTCGGCCATGCGCCCGGTGAACTCGTCGACGATCACGATCTCGCCGTCGACGACCACGTACTGCTGATCGAGATGAAACTCCCGTTCGACCTTGATCGCCCGCTCGATGTACTGGTAGATGTCGAACATGCCCACCGTGTCCATGGCCTCGGGTTTGGGCAGCGTGCGGACCTTGCGGCGCCCCTCGCGGGTCAGCTCGACCTTTTTTTCGTCGTGGTCGTATTCGTAGTCTTCGTCTTCGACGAACTCCCGGGCGACCGCCGCGCTCCACTTGTAGCACTCGACCTCGAGCTTTTCCTCCTCGGTCGGCAGGGCGCTGATGATCAACGGAGTTCGCGCCTCGTCGATGAGAATGCTGTCGGCCTCGTCGACCAGGGCGAAGTAGGGCTCGCGCTGGACGGGCTTCTCGTTCGCCGCGGCGCTGCGGTTGCCGAGCATGCCGCCCAGCAGGTCGCTCTGTCCCTCGCGGATCCGCCGCAACAAGAGCCGGTCGCGGAGGAAGTCGAAGCCGAACTCCTTGGCCGTCCCGTAGGTCACGTCGCAGGCGTAGGCCTTGCGCCGGTCCGGCTGAGCCATCTGGGTCTGGATGACGCCGACGGTCAGCCCCAGCGCCTTGTAGATCGGCCCCATCCACTCGGCGTCACGCTTGGCGAGGTAGTCGTTGACCGTCGCCAGGCTGCATCCCTTGCCGGCCAGGGCGTACAGATACATCGGCAGCGTCGCGGTCAGGGTCTTGCCCTCGCCGGTCTGCATCTCGACGATCGAGCGATAGAACATGGCCGTGCCGCCCAGGATTTGCACGTCGAAATGGCGCATGCGAATGGTGCGCCGCCCCGCCTCGCGGACCAGGGCGTAGGCCTCGGGGAGCAGCCGCGCCAGCGGCTCGCCGCTTCGCGCCCGGTAGCGCAGCGAGAGGCTCCGCTTGCGGAGGTCGTAGTCGGTCAGCTTCTGGAGATCGGGCTCCAGCGCGGCGATCTTCGGCAGCAAATACGACCATTTCGCCAACCGACCTTGCGGCGTGATCGGCGCGAGCGAGAAGACGCGACTCTTGATCCCGGAGAAGGGCGCGCTCAACGTTCAATTCTTCGCATGATGCAAGGAATCGCGAGGGAGCAGAAGGCGGCAAGATCGGCACGGCCCCCTCACTCGGGTGACGGATCTCACCTTCCATTATACGACGTGATCGCATGCGCGCAACCGGCCGGCCCGCGACGATCACCCACCCAGTCGCCGGATGCCGCTGACCTCGAATTCGGGGGCGAAGCCCTTTCGATCATCCTCGGGCCGCGGCCCCAGGCGGCCTTGCACCTCGACGTACTCGCCGGCCCGACAGTCGCCGAGCGAAGTCGCGTCGACAAAAGTGACGCTCCCGCCGAACTCGTCGGTCTTCCCGTCGATGGGGATGTAGCGCAGTTTCCAACGATGGTCGATTTGAGAGTACTCGAGCTTGCCCCGAAGCCAGCGGTATTCGGGGTCGTAGCCGTATCGGCTCGCCGACGAGAAGGAATCGCCGCCCCGGCCCTCGGTCAACTCCTCCGTGGCCGACGCCAGTCGAATTCCCGAATCGACCGGCGGGGCCTGCGAAGTCGTGCCGGGTGGCGGAAGCTCGGCAATGTCGACCACGCCCCCCGGCGAAGCCCGTTCGCTCGGCATGTCCCCGAATGGCCGGGAGGCAACGCCGCTCACCTCGGTGGGGATGCGGATCGCCGGCTCCCGAGGGCGAATTGGGATGGTCTTGACTTCCCGATCGGGCGGAGTGCTCTCGGCCGAAGCCGTCTTCGCCAAGCTCCTTGGCGGCGAGTCTTCGTTCGGCGCCGATCCTTGCGTCTGCTCGGGCGGGGTGCGCGCCGCCAAGGGAACGGCGACTTGATCGCCCGACCCCGCGATCCGCAGGTCCCGTGGGGCGTGCTCGGGCGTGCTCGCGGTCGGCGGCGCCGGGCCCGCCGAGGCCGCGGTCCACGAGGACGAGGGCGCCGGCGATTCGGGCGATGCCTCGCGCATGCCAAGTCGAGTGTAGTACGGATCGTTGGACGGCGTCGCGATCCGCCCGGTCTTCGGGGGCTGGATGCGGGTCCGCGCGAAGGGGTCGAGCGAGGCCGTTCCGCCCGAGCCGGCGCACCCGGTCAATCCCACGACGAGGATCAGTGACGCTACGCGGCGCGTCATGAGAGGAGTTCCTTTCCGCCCATCGAGTGGAAAACTGACCCCGTAACCCCTTCGGTCGGACGCCGGCCTCCCCGTCGATCGCAGGGAATTGCCCGGATCCACCGACCAAACGATACGGGGGATGGGTAGAGTAGCGTCTTGGCCGATCGTGTCCAGAGCGATTTCGCAGAATCCGTTCTTTCGGGCGGGAGGCTACGGCCTAGCCTTCCTCGGCCACGATCGCGAGCACGATCTTGCGGAGTTTGGGCTCGGCCTCGGCCGCGGTCGCGAGGATCGCGTCGATGTCGGCCGGCTCGAGGGCATCGGGCAGGCACATATCGGTAACGATCGACAGACCCAGCACGCGCATGCCCGCGTGCCGAGCCACGAGCACTTCGGGAACCGTCGACATTCCCACCACGTCGGCCCCAATGGCCCGCAGGAAGCGGTACTCGGCTCGGGTTTCCAGGTTCGGACCGGTGACCGCGACGTACACGCCCTTGTGCGCGACGAAGTCTTCGCGTCGGGCGATCGCAAGGGCGCGGTCGATCAGCTTGCGGTCGTACGGCTCGCACATGTCGGGAAAGCGGGGGCCCAGGGAGTCATCGTTCACGCCGATCAGCGGATTGCCGGTCATCAGGTTGATGTGATCGTCGATGATCACGATGTCGCCGCGGGCGAACTGGGGATTCATGCCTCCGCACGCGTTCGAGACGACGAGCAGATCGGCGCCCAGGGCCTTCATCACGCGGACCGGAAAAGTGATCTGCCGGTAGGAATAACCCTCGTAGGCGTGAAAACGGCCCTCCATGGCGACCACGGGTAGGCCCTCGAGCCGGCCGCAGACCAGCCGGCCAGCGTGGCCGATCGCCGTCGAGCGGGGAAAATGGGGAATCGAATCGTAATCGAGTTCCGCCTCGGTCGCGATGTGGCCGGCGACCCCACCCAACCCCGTACCCAGGATGATGCCGACTCGGGCTTGCCCGCTCCATGCGCCGCGGACCGCCTCGACCGCTTCCTGAACCTGTCTGGCCAACTCGTGCATGAAGGACACCTCAGTCATCCAGATCGTCGTCGAAGTCGTCGCCCTCGTCGTCGAAATCGTCGCCTACCCCGTCCTCGTCGTTGTCCTCGTCGTCGTCGTCCTCCTCGTCGTCGAACTCTTCGAGGTCGTCCTCGAAATCCTCCTCGAAGTCATCGTCGAAGTCATCGTCGAAGTCGTCGTCGCCAAAGTCATCGAAGTCGTCCAGATCGTCGTCAGCGTATTCGGCAACACACCCGCCGAATTGGGGTGCGGCGGGGAGATCGCCCTCGGGCGCAATTCCCCACCAATCGACGCGTTCGATCTCCACCGCCATGACACACTATCCTCGATTCGCAAATCGACTGAAAGAGGCTCACGGGGAAGCATCCACCGCTCCCGGCACGTCAAGATTCGGCCCCGTTGTTAATCGACCACTCGCCGTTTGTCAACCGATGGTTTTCGGGAATTGCCTGCGCAAAGAAAAAGGGCAAGGTCACTCAGGACGAATGACCTTGCCCAGAACACGGGGGTGAGAAAGCCACGTTTGGGGATCGGCGGCCACGACGCGATGCCCCGCCGCCGGTCATTGGAAGTGTATTGCAGGCTTGAAGTCGGTCAATTCAGCAGGGCTGGAAAACGCAAGAAGAATGGGCGATTTGCAGTGAACGGCAATGCCTTTTCCGGTGCTGACGATTGGGCGGGACGGCTGCGCCTCGCCCGGCGTTCGGCCTCGCCACCGCGCGAGGGGCTGCCCCCCTCCTGCAGGGTGCCGGCCAGATCGGTCGACGCTTCGCAGGCTCTGGGCGAGGGCATCTTCACCGTCGCGGACAATCATGGCCACCGACAACCGCCGGTGGCGCGAAGAAAGCTCCCTGGCCCATGACCCGTGCTCAAGGCAAGGTGCGATCGTGAAGTGGGCGGAGTCGAATCGGGGCAAACCCGGCCGGCTCCACCATCCGTGGGGGGACGGGCGGCGGGAGTAGACTCCGATCGGACTTGCGCTCGAAGACCGACCTGCTGCTTTCGCTTGTCGATCCACCATGGAGGGGTGATGTAGACCTCGGTGGTGGCGAATGTTCCCAACGGAGTCGACTGCCACGCCGGACATCCGACGGTCTCCGATCGCATCCTGCCGGCGACATCGGCAGGACGGCGCAATCGGCGGTCCGAACAAGGGCGAGTTTGCACGGGCTGCGATTTGCCCGACCGGCAGACCTGACCTAGACTTTTCTAGCCAGGCGGGTATGCGTTGCGAGTTGCTCCGCCGCGGTTGCCGAGGCTGACATCGCGTGAACGGTGCAGCCCGATCCTGACGGCCGTTCGGCCGCAAGTCGCGTCCCGTCGCCATCAACCTCAGTGCGAGTTGCCGTGTCTCACGAGCCTGTCGTTCAACTCGTCGACGCCGCCGGGCTGCGCCAATCGCTGGCGGAGATTTGTGGCAGCCAAGAGGAGTTCCAGCGATTCTTCGCTGGAGTCTTCGACGAACTCGACGGATTGGCCTCGGAACTCGTCCGGCGGCAGCGGGCCTGGTCGACGGAGCGCGACGAGGCCGAGGAATCGCTGCGTCAGCGGGCCGCGCGGTTGGAAGAGGAGCGACACGCCTTGGCCGCCGAGCGAGAGCAGCTCGTTCGGCAAGCGGGGCCGTCTGCCGATCGGGCCGGCGAGCCAAGCACCGAGCATCGTGACCGCATCGAGCGAATGCTCCAGGAGGCCGAGCGCCAGCGCGAGGCGTTCCAGGCCGCGATCGAGGCCGCGCAGGCTCGCGACGGCCGGTTGAGCGAACTGCTCGACGAGTTGTCGCAGGCCCGCGCCGACCTGAGCGAAGCACGCGACCAGATTCAGCGATTGCGGAAGGAACTCGAGTCGAGCGGGCCCGGCGCGGTCTCCGCGACTCCGGACGAGGGGCTCCAGAGCCGGCTCGCACAATTGGAGCAAGAGCGGGCGCAACTCGATCAGGAGCGGGTGGTCATCGAAACGGAGCTCGAGTCGGTGCGCAACCGGGCCGCCGAGATGGCCGAGAACTTGGCGGAGCAGCGCCGCGAGATGTCGAGCGAGCGGGAGCAATGGGCCCAGGAGCTCAAGCGCATGCGGCGCCTTCTGGAGAACATCTCGGCCCATCGCATGGCGCCTTTGCCGGTCGAAACGCCGCCGGCGCCGTCCGAACCGCACGAGTCGGCGGCCTCATCGTCGGGGGGCGCCGGCGATCCGGTGCTCGACTCGGTCATGGCCCAGTTCGAGATGCTGCAAAAGGACATTGTCCGTCGCAGGAGAGCCGGCGCGGAAGTCGTTCATTAGGGTGTTGTTGGCCGGGCGAGGTACGTGGAATCTCGATCAGATCGGGGAAGACGATGCGGGCGAACAAGACGAGCGTGATCGCGGGCGGCCTGTCGGCCGTCTCGGTGTTGGCGCTGACGGCCGGCTGGCTCTGGGGGTCGCTTCCGATGATCGCCGCGGGAGCCACGGGCGTCGGCTACGTGGCCTGGCGTTGGGCCCCTCGCCCGGGACGTCGGCGAAAAAGGGCACCGGCCGTTCCCGCCAGCGGGGCGGTCGAAGCCGAGGTCCGACCGCGGGCGGCGCCGGTCGACCCGACCGATTCCGAGGCCCTGGTCGAGCAGATGCTGGCGCAGGGGCGTTACGGACTTCTGCTGCGTCCACAAATCGCGCGCAACCTGAACGACGCGCAGTTGGCGCGGGCGAGAGCCGCCCTCGAGGAAGCCATGGCCTTGGTGCCCGAGGGAGAGGTTGTGCTGGGCAAGATCGACGAGATGCTCGACGGCGAGGACCTCGACGAAGAGGAGGCCGCCGCCTATCAGGGCCGCGCGGTCCGGGTGGGCTGCTACTTTCTCGACCGCTATCCGGTCACCAACGAGCAGTACTACGAGTTCGTCGCGGCGGGAGGCTACGAGCAGCTCTCGCTTTGGGACGAGTCGATCTGGACGGCGGTGCTGGAGTTCGTCGACCGGACGGGAGAGCCCGGCCCCCGCTACTGGAAGAACGGGCGTTACGAGTCGCGTTGGAGAGGCCATCCGGTCGTCGGCGTGAGCTGGTACGAGGCCGCCGCCTATGCCCGTTGGGTGGGCAAGCGATTGCCCAGCGATGCGGAGTGGGTCAAGGCGGGAAGCTGGCCGGTGACGCTTTCGTCGACGAGCCGGGTCCAGCGCAAGTATCCTTGGGGCGATACCATGGATCGGTCCCGGGCCAACCTCTGGGGATCGGGCCCCGGCACGACGGTCTCCGTCGATCGGTTCGCCGAAGGGGTCAGCGTAGGTGGGGTGCACCAACTGATCGGAAACGTCTGGGAATGGACCCGGGGCGATCTCCGCGCCTCGGATCTGCGGCACCCGAATCTCACGCTGTCGGCTCCCATGAAGAGCATTCGCGGGGGCGCCTTCGACACGTACTTCGACGGTCAGGCCACCTGCCAGTTCCAGAGCGGCGAGACGCCGATGGGACGAAAGCACAATATCGGTTTCCGCTGTGCCGTCGGCATTTGCGATCTGATGCTGTCCAAGCCACCCGCCGACGCCGCCGTGCCCGACGGGCTCGAGAACGCTCCCGCCGAGGAGGTGCCAGTATGACCAAGGGCGTCATCGTTCCATTGGAGTCGGCGCGGCTGGTCGAGTACGCCGTGCCGATCGCCTGCTACGTCTGCGAGGGGGAGAACACGTTCGACTCCGAGTTCTGCCGCTACTGCGCGGCGCCCATGGCGCTGGCCCACCAGGCCAACAGCCAGAAGGTGCATCCGCGCATGGTGGCCACCGTGGGGGCCAGCGGCGCGGGAAAGACGGTCTATCTGGGCATGCTCATGGACATGCTCTCGCGCCAGCCCCACCGCCTCCAGATGCTCGCGCGCGGCGCGTTTTCGATCACGCTTCAGCAAACGACGCTGGCCGCCCTGGCCCGTTGCGAGTTTCCCGACAAGACGCCCAACGAGCCCGACCGCTGGAACTGGGTCCACTGCCAGGTCCGGCGGCCCAAGCCGCGGCAGACGTTCGAGCTGATCATGCCCGATATGGCCGGCGAAGCCATCCTCCACGAGGTCGATCACCCGCACAGTTTCCGGGTTATCACCTCATTCCTCAAGAAGTCGAGCGGCGCGTTGATCCTCATCGACGCCGTCAAGCTCAAGGAGGGAGGAAGGAACCAGGAGTTCTTCAACATGAAGCTCATCAGCTACCTGGGAGAGCTCGACGACGGCAGCAAGAACCGCTGGTCGAAGAAGCCGGTGGCCTTGATCCTCACGAAGGCCGACGAGTGCGACGACTGCCGCGACGATCCCGCGCGCTACGCCCGTGAGCATGCGCCCGGCCTGTGGCAGCAGGTGCAGGAGCGGTTCCGGAATCACCGGTTCTTTGCGACGGGGGTGGCCGGAGCCTGCGCCGTGCGGCACTCGGTCACCGAGGGCCGGGTCAACGTTCCCTTGCGGATCGAGCCCCACGGCGTCGTCGAGCCCTTCGAATGGGTTCTTTCCAACCTGTTGGGACGTTGAGATCTCCCGCCGGCGTCCGGGCGCGGGACGCGGCGGCTCGATTCCCGCGACGCCGTCCTCGCCGATCGCGCGGCGGGCCCCCTGCATGTCATCTCCGAGGAAGAGCTGTCGATATGGACTTTGTCGAACAAGCGGTGTTTACCTCAGCCGAGACCGACCGGTCGGCGGGCTACCAGGTCGTGGCGACCAGTCCGGGAGTGTGCGACGCCGACGTGCGCGAGCTCTCGGCGTGGGGTCCGTCGCACGGCGCCCTGCTCGATTCGGGCCCCGGGGCGGCGAGCGTGAACTTCCATCCGTTGCCCAGCGGGTGCTCCTGCGTCAGCCGGACCTTGCCCGCCGGCTGGGAATACAGCGGACGCCGCGGAATGAGGGTGTACACCCAGTGTCTGATCACCCCGCCAAGCGTGTTGGGCCGGTTCGCGAACAACCCCTTCGCCCTGCTCAAGGCGGCGATGGCGGGGGGATCGCTCCGCCTGTACGACGAGGTGCCCAAGCGGCTCGATCCGATCCGGCTGGTGGGGCGCGCCGCGCCGCTCGACGCCAACCTGTTGGCGCGCCTGGCCTGCGATCCGGGCCCCGAATGGATGGCCTCGCTCGTCCAGGCGGTGCTCACCGCCGACACGGTGGCCGTCGGTGGCGGCCCGCCCGCCGAACAGGTCTTTGCCGGGCTGATCAACTGTTTTCCGCCCCAGTGTCGCAACGAACTCTCGTTCACGACGGGGCTGAAGCCTTCGTCGCGGCGTCCGTTTCGTGTCGTGGCACTCTCCGACGACCGGGAAGAGCAGCTCCGCGTCGCCCGGCTGTACGATGCGACCGTCTGCGACCTCGCCGCCGGCCCGCCGACCGATTCGGTGCTCGACGACAGTTGGGCCCGGCTGATCTATCGCGTACTCAAGGTGGGCCGCACCTCGGTTCTGGCCAACGAGTTCGCCGATCACAAGTACGAGATGGGGTTGGTCGATCTGCCCGCCCTCGGGCTGCAATTGCTCGAGGAGCTCGACGCCTCGTGGATCGAGTCGGAGGTCGCGGGCGGGCCGGTTTGGGACGAGATTCCGCCGCGCCCTGCCCACCGTGAGACCGCGTCGCGGCGCGAGGTCTCCGGTCGCGGCGCGGGCGAGGCCGCGCCCGCCGGCACGGCATCCCAGCCGGCGTCGCCGCGGGCGAGGCCGCATTCGGCCCACAACCGTTTCGGGCATGCCTCGCGAAGGGCCGCCGACCACGGCATCCAGGCCCCTTCCGTGCTGCTCGTGCCCGACGACATCGAGAAGCTCGAAAAACTCGAACGACTCGATGACCTCGTCTACGACGCCATCGCCGGACAAACCACCGCGATGGACGAGCTTCGCGCTTACTGGCCGGAGATTCGCGACGAGTTGGGCGACGATCTGGTCGGCGAGTCGCGCGAGCAGTATCTTCGCTACGCCCTGTCGATCTGGGAGAAGTGCGTCGCCCCCGACAAAGCCCACGATCCCCATCGGGCCGTCCACTCGCTCGAAGTCCTCTGCCTGTTGTTCGACGAGGTTTGAGCCCTCGGGCCGTTGGCGACGAACCCGATCGGCGCCGTTGCACGCCCGAGCCGGCCCCCGAGGCCGGCGACGGGCCCAAAGGGGCCAGGCAAGCCCGTTGGTACGACTTGAGCCGAAGCGGGTGGGGCGGTAGAATGGGCGCGGAAGTCGAGAATGATCGCCCGGCCCATTCCGGCGGCCCACTCCTGCCGTGGTGCAGACCCACGAAACCGCCGGACCGGCCGGGTACGTGGCAGGCCCGGGCCAGCGAGGAGAGCCGTTGAATCCGCGGACGCGACGCCGTTTTGACGAGGTCTTCGACGAGGTTCTCGAGGGGCTTCCCCCGCTGGTCCACGAGTTGATCGAGAAGGTGCCGCTCCACCTCGAGGATTACCCGTCGCGCGAGGTGATGACCCAGACCGGCGTCCGCTACCGCGAGCAGCTTTGCGGGCTGTTCACGGGCATTCCCATCACCGACCGCAGCATCGAGCATTCGGGCACGCTGCCCGACGTGGTCACCCTGTATCGCGAGGGCATCCTCGCGGCCGCGCGCGACCGCTTCGGCCGCGTCCGCATGGATCGCCTTCGCCGGGAGATTCGCATCACGATCCTCCACGAACTGGCCCACTTCCACGGACTGGACGAGCAAGAGCTGCGCGACCTCGGCTACGGATGACCCGCACCCCCGCCAACGCAAACGTCCTTCCGCGACGGATCGACGCGGAAGGACGCGACGCTCACAGGCCGGGCCGTTCCGGGCCGACGCCTACTTCTTCTTCACGTCGGGGGCGGGGGTGAACTGCACCTGCTGGGCCTGCTCGGTCTTCTCGGGCGCGAGGTCCTTGATCTTGATGTTCCGCCAGCGCACCTCGAACGGGCCTCGGTCGCCCACGCCGTGAACCTGCAGGCCGATAAAGCCGCATCGCGACGACGCCTCGTCGGTCAGGTCCTCGATCGCGACGCCGTTGATCCACGTCTGAATGCGCGGGCCCACGGCCAACACGCGGAACTGGTTCCACTGGTCGTTCTTGTAGGCATCCTTGATGTCCAGGTTGGGGCTCAGCCAGCCGCGACCGGTCGCCTCGCTGTAGATGTAGCCCGACTCGCCGGGGGCCGATTCGATCTCGACCTGCGGGCCGTGCACTCGTTCGTTGTTGAAGTCCTTGCTGCTGCGGGAGCGGACCTGCACTCCCGAGTTCAGGCCCGGGTCGACCTGCACCTCGAAAAGCAGCTCGAAATCGCAGTACGCCCTGTCGGTGCAGAGGAACGAGTTGGGGCTGCTCTTCGCGGTGCGGCCCACGATCGCCCCGTCTTCGACGCGGTAGGTGGCCTTCCCGTTGCGTTGCGTCCAGCCGTCGAGGGTCTTGCCGTCGAATAGCGAGACGAACCCCTCGTCGCCGGCCAGGGCCGCGCCGGCCGTCAAGGCCCACGCGAAAACAAGAATTCCCACGGTTGCTCGTTTCATGGATCGGTCCTCTCTCAAAGGGATCTGCCGGACGGGCAGGGCTGACTTCACGACATCCCATTGTAACCGGCCGGTCGACCGAATGCACCGCGCCGCACGCGTGGCAACCACCGCGCGCAAACCGAAGAGCCTACATCACGGCTTCGACCATTCGATTACCCAAATCTGCCGGGCGGGCAACTCGAACTCGAACGAGCCGAGTGGACGGTCCGAAAACTCGATCGGGTGGCGGCCCGCCTCGTCGATCCGATGGGCTTTCGCCTCCCTCGGCAGACGGTAGTAGGACCCGTCGAGTTCGAAGGAGAGCCCCAGCGGCTCGTCGGCGATGCTGGCCAGGGCCACGGCCACGTCGCCGTCGGGGGCCCGCCAGGCCCCGGCAATCGCCAGGGGATGCCGCTTCTGGTACGAGGTCAGGCGGTCGCGCTGGCCCGCGTAGATCGACAGGCGCGAGAAGTCGGAGGTCGTCTCGGGCACGTCGAGCCGGGGAGGGCGAAGAAACTCGCCGTGCAGCAGGTACTTCGTGGCCCGGCTTCGCACCCGGGCCAGACGCATCACGTACTCCATCTCCTCGGGCCGCTCGTCGAGCAGCTTGGGCAAAAAGTTGGCCAGCGTCGGCTGCTGGCCCCACACGAAGCTGCGGGCCTGCTCGAGGTAGAACTGCCGCGAATACTTGCGGTCCAACAGGGCCAGGGGCTCGTCGGGCGCGAACTCGGCCGGCCACAATTCGTCGTAGGGCGGCATCGAGAGCGACGAGTAGTTGCCGTACGTCACCGCATAGGGATGGTAAACGGCCTGGAAAAAGGGAATCACCTCCCACGGGTTGGTCGGCGACGCGTAGCGCTCCTTGCTCACCTCGAGGGCCAGCATCAGGTCGAGGTGGGGCAGCCAAGCCTCGCCGCAGCCCTCGCCGGCCAGGACGATCGGGCGCCGGCCGTCGCACCGCTGGCGGATGTCGGCCGTCAAGGCCCGGAAACCTTCGATCCATGAGTTGCCGCCGCCTCGGGGATGGCCGTGGTCGGGGTCGTAGCAGGGACGATGGCTGCACGCCTGGTCCATGTAGATTCCGTCGACGCCCAGGTCGCGGAACGCCTCTTCGGCGAGGCCGGCGTACTTGTTCCGCCAGAACGAGGTCGCCAGGCACATTGAGACGAGAGCCTGCCGGGTGAAGACGTTGTAGATCTCGGGCCGGATCTTGCCGTCCTCGCCCTTGACGGCGAATCGCTCGGCGCCTTCCTCCTTCCAGCTTTGCGTGCTCAGTCCCCAGGCGCGCTGGTTCATGTACACCAAGGCATGGAGGCCCTGGCCGTGGGCCCGTTCGAGGGCCTGGCGGAAGGGGTCGGCCCCTTCGCGCGGCGGAAGATACTCGGGGAACCCGATGTCGTAGGGACACCCGTGCCACCAGTGCCAGAAGACGCTGACCGGCAGACCGAGCCGCTCCTGAAGCGCGGCGGCCGGCGGAAGGACCCCCGGCGAGCGACCCCGGTTCCAAACCCACATGCCCGTCTCGAGCAGCCAATCGGGCACCGCGCCTCGGCGCAGCCGGCTCTGGCGGGCCCAGGGTTGGGCGGTCCCCCAGGCGCGGTAGCGCTCGGCCGCGGTGATCCAGTCGCCTTGAAATGTGCCGAGCAACACGCGGTAGGGGACCGAATACCCGCCGGCGCCCGTCGCTTCGCCTTCGGGGTAGTGAACCGCCTCAAAGGCGACCTCGCCGCGCGCTTGCCCCCAGAAGGCGAAGCCCTTGCGCGTGGCGGCCGCGTCGTCGCATGCCGCGTAGAAGCCGTCTCCATCCGCACCGTAGTACGCCAGGCACTGGAGGGAGAGCCCGCCCGGGTAGTCCCACGCCCAGCGTCGCCCCTTGCCATTTTCCCCGCAAAGATGGCGTCGGGGATCGGCTGCCTGCTGGCCGAGCCAGGCGGGAACGGCCAGCCGCTCGTCCTCCTGGCGCTTGAGCCCGAAGACCCGCGGAAAGTTCACGCGGCGCAGCGGGACGTCGGCCGGCTTGGCCACGGCGATCTTCCAAGCGCTGTTGGGTGTTTCGGCGTCGAGCTGCACAACGACCTCGACCCCCACCGCCGCGGCCCCGGGAGGCGTGAACTCGTTCCAGGTCAAACGCGCCTCGCGGCCGTCACGAAGCACTTCGACGCGAAACGATTTCGACTGGGCCGGGGTCAAGATGAGGGGCCGCCCCTCGACGAGCAGATCGAGCTGCCAGAGCCCGCCGATTTCTTCCGCGTCGCCCACGAGATTGTGCCCCGAGGCCCGATCGGTCAGCTCGAGCAGCGAGCCGTCGTCTCGATTCCAGGCGACGCGCAGGAGGTTGTTTTCGATCGCCGCGCTCGGGTTGTGCCCGCCAAAGGCCGCCCGACCGGTCGGGCAGCCGGCCGCGAGCAGGACGATCAGAGCGACGAGTCGGGCGATGCGCCGAGTGCAAACGGGCGATCCCATTCGTTTCCTTTCCCGGGGTGGGGGGCTAACGCCGATGCAACGGCGTCTCTTTGGCGGCGATTTCGCGAAGCTTGTACCGCTTGATCTTGCCGGTCGCGGTTTTCGGGAGCGAGTCGACGAACACCACGGCCCGGGGATACTTGTGCGGCGACGTGGTTTTCTTGACGAAGGCTTGGAGCTCTCGGGCGAGACCGTCGGATGGCTCGTGGCTGTCTTTGAGCACGACGTAGGCGACCGGCTTGATGAGGCCGTCGGGATCGGCGGTGCCGATCACGCCGCTTTCGAGCACGGCGGGATGCCCCTGCAAGACGCTCTCGACGTCGCTGGGCCAGACGGCCTGGCCGCTGACCTTCATCATGTCGTCGGTGCGACCGGCGTACCAGTAGTAGCCGTCTTCGTCGGCGAGAAACTTGTCGTGCGTGTTGATCCACTCGCCGCAGAAGGTCTCTTTCGTCTGTTCGTGCTTGTTCCAGTAGCCCGCGGCGATGCTGTCGCCCTTGATCCAGAGGGTGCCGACCTCGCGGGGCGGGCAGGGGTGCCCCGTTTCGTCGAGAATCCTGGCCTCGTAGCCGGGCACCACCTGGCCCGTGCTGCCCGGCCGGGCGTGGCCGGGACGGTTCGAGATGAAGATGTGCAGGATCTCGGTCGACCCGATGCCGTCGAGGATCTCGACCCCGAACCGCTCGAGCCAGTGGTCGTAGAGGTGCTTGGGCAAGGGCTCGCCGGCCGAGACGCACATGCGCACTCGCCCCAGGCTGCTCCGCCCCGTCTTCTCGGCCAGGTGAAGCAGGGCCGCATAGCTCGTGGGAACGCTGTAGAACACGCTCGGCTGGAAGCGGTCGATCGTGTCGAACGTGACCTCGGGCGTGGGCCGGCCGGGCAGCAGAACCGTCGTGCCGCCCATGTGCAGCGGGAAATAAAGACCGTTGCCCAGCCCGTAGGCGAAGAACAGCTTGGCCACCGAGAAGGAAAGATCGTCTTCCCGAAGCCCGATCGTCCGCTTCGCGTAAAGCTCGGCCTCGACGATCATGTCGTGATGCAGGTGGACGGCGCCCTTGGGAAAACCCGTCGTGCCCGAGCTGTAAAGCCAAAACGCCATATCGTCCTTGCTCGTGTCGACCGGCCGGAGTTCGGGCGATGCGTCCGCCATGATCCGGGCCAGCGCCAGACGCGCGCCGGGGGCGTCGCCGGCGACCACGACGTGCTCGAGGTGCTTGAGATCGCCCGCCAGCTCCTCGACGCGACCCACCAGCGCCGGGTCGACGATCAGCACCCGGGCGCGGCTGTCGTTCAGCAGGTACTCGTAGTCCCTGGCCATGAGCATGGTGTTCATGGGCACGGCCACGGCGCCGATCTTCATGGCGCCGAAGAAGGCGAACACCCATTCGGGCGAGTCGGGCAGCAGGACGGCGACCCGCTCTTCCATGCGCACGCCGAGCGCTCGAAGGGCGTTGCCCATGCGGTTGACGCCTTCGTACAGATCCTGATAGGTCACCGTGCGATCGCCGCAGAGGATGGCCGGCTTCGAGCCGCGCCCCTCGCGAACGTGCACGTCGACGAAAACCGACGCGGCGTTGAGCCGGTCGGGAATCTCGAGCATCGGCATGCAGGGAGCCTCCGGAGGAATGGTGCGTCGGACGAGCGATCTGCCCCCAGAATGGATGGTCTCCTACTGTAGTCAAACGGCGGGGCCTGTCAACCGGCCGGACCGCCGTCCGAAAAGACCGATCGCAGATACTTCTGATTGAGCACGTAACTGTCGAACATGCTCTTGCCTTGGGGGACGGCGCCCTCGATGACCAGCCAACCGTTCCAGCCGATCGCGTCGAGGGCCTCCCTGACCTTCCGAAAGTCGACGGGGCCCTGCCCGAGCAGAAAACCGTTCTCTTTGCAGTGAATCTCGCAAATCCGCTCGCGCCCCAGCGCGCGGATTCCTCGGTAGACGTCGTACCCCTCGTGGTCCATGTTGGCCACGTCGTAGTAGACCTGGACGGCGGGCGAGCCGACGGCGTCGAGGATCCGCCGATGGTCGTCGGCGTCGAGCCACGACTCGATGCCCAGCACCACGCCGGCCTCCTCGGCGGCCGGCGCCACTCGCTTCAAACGCCGGATCACCGCATCCTGCAAGTCGCGCCGGCCTTTGATGTCGCCCTGCGAAAAGAACGCCAACAAGACGACCCTCTGCCCCAGCTTGGGCATGACCGCAACGCACTGCTCGACCCACTTCTCGGCCTGAGGATCGGTGGCGTAGGGCACGGAATTCAGCACCCCCATGGCGAGCGAGGCGATCTCGACGCCGTGCTCCGCGGCTGCGGCAAGGTACTGCGCGCGCACGGCCTCGTCACGCAGGTCGCGGTCCACGCCGGGCGGACCAAAGCTCACCTGGACGCCGTCCAGGCCGATCTGCCGGGCGACTTCCATCGCCTTCACCTTGCCCCGCTGGCCGATCGACCAGTCGCACGCGCCGATCTTGAACCGACGCTTCGGCTCGGCGGCCAAGACCCTCAACGCCGGCGAAACGACCAGCCCGGCCCCGGTGACGAGCGCCTCGCGGCGGGTAACCTGAAATGTTCTCATGAGCGGCTCCTGACGGACGGGCTGTCGTACCTCCGCTCATGATAGCCGCCGAGGGTGCGCCCAACAACTCGCCGCCCGCGCCTCCCCGAACGAGCCGGCTGGCCGGCGTCAACGCCGAAAACGTCGGGCGAAGGCCCTGGCTACGCCGAAACCCAGAAGCACCACGAGCAGCAGCACGCCCCCACCTACCACGGCGAGTAGCGCCCGCCGCGCGTACTGCCAGCGTTCGATCAGCACGGCCCCCGAGGCACAAACGGCCCCAAGGACCAACCACCGCGACTGGCCCGACGACATCTGAAAAAACCGGGAGCAAAGGTCGGCATATTCCTCGAAGGTCGTCTCGTCGAAATCGACGATCTCCTGGCCGGTTTCCAGGAGGTCGGCAATCACTGAGATCTTCTGCTGCTCGGTTGAGGTTATCGAGGCGTGGCCCACACCCAGCAGGAACAGCAGCAAGGCCGCCAGAAGCAGCGCGCCTCCCCACGGCGACACCTCCACGGAGAACATGACGATCAGCACTGCCGCCGTGAGAAGACTGTACAGGCCGAGCAGCACCCGATTCGTGGCCGCGACCGATTCGATCGCGTTGTCGAAGTAGCCGACCGCCGAAGTCTCGTCGTCGTCGCCGTTCCCCTCGTCGTCGCCCGTCTGCTCGTCCTTTTCGTCGCGGTCCTGAAACGCCTGGTAGAACTCCTCGTCGCGCGAGGCGCCTTGAGGCCTCTTCCTGCCGCGTTTGGTCATGGCCGATCCTTTCCTTATGGCATCGGTAGGCTCCGACCTCCACCACGATCGGTCGGGCAAGCGCCCATCCTATCCGTCGCCGACGATCCCGACAACGAGGCCTGGGGACCGCGCTTTCCGGCCCACTACGGCGGCGGATGCAGGGCGCGCGCCATTGTGATAACCTTGGGATAACCTGGAACATCTCGTCGCCCTGGTCGCCCCCGGAAGTCCGTCCCTTGCGCGAGGAAACCACGATGCCTCCGTCGAGCGAGAGCGACCGTCCCCTCCGGATCGGCGTGTCGAGCTGCCTGCTGGGCGAGAAGGTGCGCTTTGACGGCGGGCACAAAAGGGATCGGTTCCTCACCGACACGCTCGGTCGGTATTTCGAGTGGGTTCCCGTCTGTCCCGAGGTCGAAATCGGGCTGGACATCCCTCGGCCCACCCTGCGGCTCGAACGGCACGACGATCAGATCCGCCTGATCATGCCCAAGGAGAATCGCGATCTGACCGCCCGGATCGTCTCCTACTCGAAGAAGCGACTGGCCGCCCTCGAAGGGGAAGGCCTGAGCGGCTATCTTCTGAAACGCGCCTCGCCGAGTTGCGGCATGGAGCGAGTGCGCATCTACCGGCCCGACGGACACGTGGTCGACAAGGGCCGGGGGCTGTTCGCCGAGGCCCTGCTGGCCCGGTTTGCGAACCTGCCCGTCGAAGAGGAAGGCCGGCTGCACGACCCGCCGCTCCGCGAGAATTGGATCACGCGGGTGTTCGCCTTCCACCGGCTCCAGTCGCTCTGGGCGTCGCCGTGGAAGATCGGCGACCTGGTCGAGTTTCACGCAGCGCACAAGTTCCTGCTCATGGCCCACTCGCCCGCCGCTCTCAAAGACCTCGGGGCCATGGTGGCCGCGGCCAGGCAGGTCGCCCGCGCCGAGCTGCGCGCCGGCTACGAGGCCCGATTCATGGCGGCCCTGTCGCGCATCGCCACCAAGGCGAAGAACGCGAACGTGCTGCACCATCTCATGGGTTTTTTCAAGCGCGACCTCGACCCGCCCTCGCGCCGCGAGCTGCTCGCGCACGTCGAAGAGTACCGCCACGGCGTTGTGCCCCTCGTCGTGCCGCTGACGCTGGTGGCCCACTACGTTCGGATTCTCGAGGTGGCTTATCTTCAGGATCAGATCTACCTGAACCCACACCCCAGGGAACTGGCTTTGCGAAACCACGTGTGAGACCGGCGCACGGGCCGGCATCGACCTTGCGACTCTTGGCCCACTCGCGGAGGTCACTTTACGATAGACCGCTGCGAACGAAGAAGGGCGCTGCCCGAGTTTCCGGCACGAGCGTCGCACCGCGCTCGACAGCTCCCTGAGAGAAGGGGCATGCCCCCCGAAGAGGCACCGCCCGGATTCGAACCGGGGATGGCGGATTTGCAATCCGCTGCCTTAGCCGCTTGGCTACGGTGCCTTGGGTCGGTGTGGGATGAGGGCGACGAAGGGGCTTCACCTGCGAGTTACTGGGTTCATCGTCATTTTCGATCCACAACACCCAGACAAATCATAGCAGATCTTCCGGCTGTGCGGAAGAGACCGGGAGGGCCGGTTTCGAGGGTCCGTTGGACCGCCGATGCAGAGTATGAGCCGGTTGCGCGGTCGTCGGGAGCATGGCTGCTTCGGCAGGAAGGCGCGAGGGGCGGCGGGCGGCGAGGCCGGCCAAGAGGGGTCGCCAAGTTAAGGTGTTGCGCTGGAAATGGAATTTTCTTGACCCGACGCGGCTTCTCTGCAACAATGCGGAGGTTCCATCGTGGGGCCGAGGCGGCGATCTCCCATGGATCGTAACGTCGCCAGGCGCACCGTCCCCTACGATTTTCCGACCTGGAGAAGCAACCGGAAGACACACGGCGACAAGCACTTGATCATTTGTGTCGGGCGCACCCGACCGCCCGACGTTTGGCGCGCGGGTTGGCCGACATGAGGCGGTTTATCGGTCTGCCGGAATAGGAAGTCGGAGGAGGAGAGGAAAGTCGCCGCCCCCGGTTGTCAAAGGGCCGGGCGCGGTCGGGTTTGGGCCTTTCCTTTCACTTTATCCTCCTTTCTGGGGGGGCAAGCGGAGTCGCGTCGCGCACGGGGGTCGGCGCGCGATCCGGCACCGCCTTTTGCGGGGGGGGTGATGGATCCGATACAACTCTCGGTCGTGATCCCGGTTTTCAACGGGAGCGCGTCGATCGAAGGGGTGGTGGAGGCCGTGCGCGCGGCCCTGGCCGACGTCCCCTTCGAAATCGTCCTGGTCGACGACGGCTCGGTCGACGCGAGCGGGGAAGTATGCCGACGCCTGGCCGAGCGCGATCCCCACACGATCGCCTTCGTGCAGCACGCGCGCAATTTCGGCGAGCACAGCGCGGTGCTGACCGGGCTGCGCCGGGCCTCGGGCCGGTACGTCGCCACGATGGACGACGACGGCCAGAACCCGCCCGATCAACTGCCCGTCCTGCTCCGGGCGATCCGGGAACACCAGCTCGACGTCGTCTACGGTCGGTATCGCGAGAAGCGGCACGGGTTTCTCCGTAACCTCGGTAGCCGGTTCACCAATGCGGTGGCCACGTGGCTGCTGCGAAAACCTCGCGGCTTGTACCTGTCGAGCTTCAAGATCATGAGCCGGCTGGTGGTCGACGCGGTCGCCGGCTACCGCGGGCCTTACCCGTACCTCGACGGCCTGATCCTCCAGGCGACGCAGCGGGTGGGCCAGGTCGAAGTCGAGCACCACTGCCGCGAGGCGGGGCGCAGCGGCTACACGCTCCGCAAGCTGTTCCGCCTGTGGTGCAACATGTTCCTGGGCTTCTCGATCGCCCCGCTTCGCTGCGCCACGCTCCTGGGGCTGGCGACCTCGGCCGCCAGCCTGCCGCTGCTGGCGGGCATCGTCATCGACAAGCTTTTCGTCAATCCCGATGTGACGATCGGCGTGCCCACCATCCTCGTTTGTTTGACCTTCTTCGCCGGCACGCAGCTTTTCGTGCTGGGGATGGTGGGCGAGTACGTCGGACGGGTCTTCCTGCAGTCCCAAGGCAAGCCGCAGTCGGTGATCCGCGATGAACGACTCCGCAGCAACGGACGTCCCTGACTTCTATGCGGGGAAGCGCGTGCTGGTGACCGGCGGCCTGGGGTTCATCGGAAGCAACCTGGCGATCGCGCTGGCGCGGCGCGGCGCGGCGGTCATGGCGGTCGATTCGATGATCCCCGCCTACGGAGCGAACCTGGCGAACCTCGAGCCGATGGCCGATCGCATCCGCGTCAACTTCTCCGACGTGCGCGACGTCCACACCGTGCCCTACCTGGTTCGTGGGCAGGACTTCATCTTCAGCCTCGCGGGGCAACTCAGCCATCTCGACAGCATGCGCGATCCGGTGACCGACCTCGACATCAACTGCCGCAGCCAGCTTGCCCTTCTCGAGGCGTGCCGCGCGCTGCGGCCCGACGTGAAGATCGTCTTCGCCAGCACGCGGCAGCTCTACGGGCGGCCCCGCTACCTGCCGGTGGACGAGAAACATCCCCTGCACCCCACCGACGTCAACGGCATCAACAAGCTGGCGGCGGAGCGCTATTACACGCTCTACCACGAGGTCTACGGCATGCGGACCGTAAGCCTCCGACTCACGAACACCTACGGCCCGCGCATGGATCTGGCCAGCAACAGCAAGGGGTTCCTGGGGATCTTCTTCCGCAAGGCGCTTCTCGGCGAGCGGATCGATCTGTTCGGCGACGGACGGCAGCGGCGCGATTTCAACTATGTCGACGACGTGGTCGAGGCGCTCCTCCTGGCCGGCGCGTGCGACGCCGTGGACGGCCGTTCCTACAACTTGGGTTATCCGCGAAGCTACTCGCTCGGGGAACTCGTCGAACTCCTCCGCCGCCATGCCTCGTTCGAGTACGGGTGCGTCCCCTTCCCGCCCGAACGCAAGGCGATCGACATCGGCGATTACCACGCCGATTTCTCCGCCTACCGGGCGGCGACGGGATGGACGCCCCGCGTCGATCTCGACGAGGGCATCGCCCGCACCATCGCCTTCTTCCGCCAATGTCCCGACCGCTACCTGCCCCCGCGCCCATGATTCCCGTTTTCGACTATCTCCGCGGGCACGCCCGAATTCGCGAGGAGGTCGAGACGGCCATCGGCCGCGTCCTCGCCTCGGGAAAGCTCATCCTCGGGCCGGAGGGCGAGGCGCTGGAGGCCGAGTTCGCCCGCTACGTCGGCGTCGATTTTGCCGTCGGCGTGGGCTCGGGAACCGACGCCCTCGTGGTGGCCTTGCGGGCCTTGGGAATCGGGCCCGGCGACGAGGCGATCACCGTCGGTCACACGGCCGCGGCGACCGTGCAGGCGATCGGCGAGGTCGGCGCCGCGCCGCGGCTGGTCGACGTCGACGACCGATCGTTGCTCATCGACCCGCAGCACGCCGCGGCGGCCATCGGGCCGCGAACGCGGGCGATTGTGCCGGTCCATCTTTATGGCCACCCCGCCGCCATGCCCGCCATCCTGGCCCTGGCCTCGCGCCACGGCCTGGCGGTGGTCGAGGATTGCGCCCAGGCCCACGGCGCGCGGATCGCCCGACGCCACGTCGGCTCCTTCGGCACGATTGGCTGCTTCTCCTTCTATCCCACGAAGAACCTCGGAGCGTACGGCGACGGCGGGATGTGCGTGACCGACGACCCCATGCTGGCCGAGCGCATGCGGCGGCTGCGATTCCACGGCTTCGACGCCGCGCGCGTCGCCCAACTCGCGGGGATCAACAGCCGGCTCGACGAGGTGCAGGCGGCGGTCCTGCGGGTCAAGCTCCGCCACCTCGACGGCTGGCTCGCCGCGCGTCGGGCCCATGCCCGACACTACCTCGAAGAACTCGAAGGGGCCCCCCTTCGCCTGCCCCCTACCGCTGCCGGAACCGAACCCGCGTGGCACCTTTTCGTGGTCCGTTTGGAGCAACGGGCGCGGATCATCGAATCGCTGACAAGAGCCGGGATCGGCTGTGCCGTGCACTATCCCCAACCCGTCCACCGCATGCCCGCCTACGACCGATTGGGCTGCGGCCCGGGCTCACTGCCGGTCACCGAGCGGGCAGCCCGGGAGGTTCTCTCGCTGCCGATGTTTCCCGAACTCGAACCGGGCGAAGTCGAGGCCGTCTGCCGGGCCCTGCGCGGCGCCCTCGACCCGATCTAGGATGGCCCTTGCCGATGGACGACCGCGAGTACGCCGTGATGGCCGCGTTGGAGCCGACCCACTGGTGGTACGTCGGTCTGCGCGACCTGATCGCCCGGGTCCTCGCGCGCTACCGCCTCGCCGAGCGTCAGGGCCTGTGCGTGCTCGACGCGGGCTGTGGGACGGGCGAGAACCTCCGGCTGCTGGGCGAGCAACTGAACCCCGAGTACCTCGGCGGCTTCGACTGCTCGACGCTGGCCGTCGACTACGCGCGGCGCAAGGCCCCCAACGCCGACGTCTATCGGGCCGACCTCTGCAAGCCGAAACTCCACGCCGCCCGATACGACCTGGTCCTCAGTTGCGACGTCCTCTACATGACCGGTTTGGCGGCCGCGCGGGAAGGGATGCGGGAACTCGCCGGCCGCCTCGCGCCCGGCGGACTGCTTGTGCTCAACCTCCCGGCCTACCCGTGGCTGTACAGCCGGCACGACGTGGCGATCGGCACGCGGCAGCGGTTCACCGCGCCCGAGGTCGCCGCGCTGCTTGAGGAGCTGAACTTGGAGCCCGATCTGCTCAGCTATCGGCTCTGGGCGCTCTTTCCGGCCGTCGTGCTGGCCCGCCTGCCCTCGATGCTCCGCCGGCCGGCGCGCGAGCGGGTTCACTCCGACCTCGCGCCGCCCAACCCGCTCGTGAACCGCTGTTTGGCCCGGGCGGTGCGTTGGGAAAACGCGGCGATCGCCCGCGGCGTGCGGTTTCCCTGGGGATCGTCGGTCTTTGCCGTGGGCCGCCAACCGTGAATCGGCCCGCGCGTGCCCTCGCGACTCGGGCGGAGAGCCCGGCGAACGTGGTGCCGGGACGGCTATTCCGGCGCGCGATACACGGCGATCGCGTGCTCGGCGTGCACCAGCCGGAAGCCGGCCTCTTCGGCGGCCGCGGCGACGAATTCGATGTCCTCTTCCGACTGATAGAACTTCTCGTGAAGATCGAGCACAACCCAGTCGAAAAGCTCGACCGCCGAACGCCCCGGCCCAGCCTGCGCGGCGAAGGCCGACCAGCGCGAGCGGGCCGTGCCCACGGGCTCGAGACGCTCGACCATGAGCAGGTGCGCGGCGATGCGGCCCGTGGCCAGCACGCGCGCGTCGGCGCGTCCGACGCGGGCCACGATGCGGTCCAGCGCGGCGTTGCCCGCCGAGCCGGCCCGCCGATTCTCGAACATCGTTTCGCCCCAGCGCTCGCCGGGGTAGCCCACCAAGAGCACCTCGGTCATGGTTGGGCTGCTCCAGGGCATTGCTCCCAGCGTCAGCGAGGCGGTCAAGCTCGCCGCCAGGGCACCGATGCCGCCCGTCCACAAACCGTGAACGGGCAAGGGCGCGCGCACGGCCGGCGGATCGTCGTGGGGCGGCCGAGGCTCGAGACGGCCGCCCCCCACGGCCGCGCCGGAAATCGCGGCCGCGAACAGCACCGGCAGCGCCACGGTATGGTATTGAAACGCGATGCTCGTGGCCGGGAGGAAGTCCCAGGCCACGAGCACTCCCAGCGGCAGCGCCGCCGCCACGAGCGTCTTCCAGCCGCGCAGCAGGTTGGAGAGCCCCAACGGCACGGCAAGCGCGAGCAGGAAGACGACCGCGCGGGGCCGGAACACGTTGCCCCAGAACTCCGCCGGCCGCAGGATGGGCGACAGCACGATTTGCGCCGGCGTGTCGCCCAGACCGGCAAATCGGCTGGTCTCTTCCTGCGCAAAGGACGCCCACCGGTAAATGGCGGCGAAATACAGCGCCGCAACGGCGGCCGTCAGCAACCAGGCCCGGGGCGGCAGCGCGCCGGCAAGCGGCGCGTGGGCCCCCGCGCGCGAAGCCCCATCGGCGCGGCTCCGCCGGTCCAGCCAGGCGACGACCGTCATCACCGAGGCGAACCAGGCCAGGGTCACGGCGACGTGGTCTTGCCAAAGGCACGCGAAGGCCGCCAGGGCCGCGGCGGCCGCCCTCCGCCCGGCAAGGAGAGACAGCAGTGCCCCAAAGAAAAGCACCATGGCGACGCTGTCCGGATGCCAGCCGTAGGAGTAGTTCAAGTTGAGCTGCCCCACGGCGGGGAACACCAGGTAGGCCGCCGCCCAAACGCACGCGGCGGCAGGGCCGCCGCCCCACCGCCGCACGAGGAAGTGCACGAGAACCGCCGGCAGCGCGAGGCAGACGGCCTGCACCACGATGAACAGCCGCGCGTCGTGGGTCGCGCCCCAGATCGGCGCCAACAGCGCCACCGCGGGACAGAAATGGTCCCAGGAGGAGGGCAGGCTCGGAGTCTCCATCAGGAAGCCGCGCCCGGCCCAGGTGTTCGCCACGCGCCAGCCGTATTGCGCGAAGTCACAATAGCCGAGCAGGTAATCGTGAAAGGCGGTGACGCCCTGAAACACCCACCAGGCACAGGCCGCGCCGGCCATCGCGACGACCGTGGCGATGGCGACGCGCGCCGACTTCCTCGGAGAGTTGCCGGAACGTAGCGCGAGGCCGCGTGCGATGCCCCGGCCCGCCGCCCCCGTGATCCCGGCCAGGAACAGCCCCTCGAGAAACGTATGCCTGATCGGCGCTCCGGCGATCCGCAGCAGATCGGCGAGCGGGATGATCCAAGCCGCCAGGAGCCACGCGGTCGGCGCCAGTAGAAGCGCCCCCCCGCGCCGCCGGGCGGCACGAAAGGCGGCCCAGGCCAACGCGGTCGCGCCAACCGCCAGGAACATCGCCCGGATCGGCGAAAGCGCGACGATGCCCCAGGCCGGAGGCGTCGACGCGATCACGAGGTTGGGTAATACCCAGTGCTCTCGAAGCACCAGAAGCGCCGCCGCCCAGGCCCAGCCGAGCCCGGCAAGCACCGCCGCCCCGCGGCGAATGTGTTCCGACGAGGGAGCCAAACGGCCCGGTTCAGTCCGAGTGCGGCGAGCCATGGCGGCCAGTATCGGCGAGCCCGTGCGACGAGTCAATATGGCGGCGGCCCCAAGGAACCTCAAGGCGACCAGCCCGTCGACCCGGACGTTGCCGTCTCGGCTGCGAAGGTGGGCGCAGTGGGCCAGCGACGCCTCGAACCGCCGACGTTCGCCGGCCCGCCACGATCAGGATGGAATGGATCGACCAATACCCCAACCTGGGAAGCCCTTCGCGTTTTCGGGCAAGGGCTGGGTCGCTTCAGTGCTCCGGGCGCCGGTTTCCATCAGAGCAGGTTTACGACCCGCTCGGCCAGGCCCTTTTCGCCCAGCACGACGTTCAGCTTGCCGCTGGTGGCCACTTTTTCCAGGACTTCCAGTTCCCGGAGCCGCATGAGCGTCGGGTTGCCCTCCAGCACCTTGGCAGTGTTGGCCTGGCTCCGCATGGCCGCCGTTTCCTCGCGGCGGACGATCAGGTTGGCCTCGGCCGCCTTCTTGGCCTCCGTGACCTTGTTCATCAAGTCCTTCATGTCGCCCGGCAGGATCACGTCGCGGATGCCCACCGAGAGAACTTCCAGACCCAATGCGGCCACCCGCTGGCGGACGAGGCCCTCCAGTTCGCGGGCCACGGCGTCCTTGTCGGCCAGGAATTGGTCCAGTTCCCGAGCGCCGACCACCGCCCGCAGGGCCAACTGCGCCTCGCGGTACAGCGCCTGGCGCGCATCGTCGGCCGCGCTCAGGGCCTTGTGGGCGTCGGCCACGCGGTAGGTGGCCACCGCGTTCAGACGCAGCGTCACCTTGTCGGCGGTCATCATCTCCTGGCCGCCGATGTCCAACATGGTTTCGCGCAAGTCCACCGGCACGAGCATGACCTTGGCCATGTTCTTCCAGAAGGCGTACTTGCCCGGCGGCAGAGTCTCCACGTAGCTGCCGTCCTCGAACTGCACGCCAACGTGGCCCTGCTCCACGGCAAAGGCTTCTAGCACCCGATCAGCCAGGGGCGACCGGACGATGATCTGGAGATCCTTGTGCTCGAACCGGACCTTGCGGGCGTCGATCACCTCGGTGGCGACCTCACGGAAGGTGGTCCAGTAGGCGTACAGGCCCGGCGGCAGGATTTGGCTGAACCGGCCGTCGACCCACACCAGCGCCCGCTCGTAGTCTTTCAGGTCCACCACGACGGCGCGGTCCTTGAGCGCACCCGACTTGACGATCACGTCGAGCTTCTCGTGCGCGAGCCACGGCGCGCGCTGGGAGACGACCTCCACCTTGAGCTTGCCCAGCGGGTCGAAGAACCAGTGGCGGCCAGCGTCGAGCAGACCCTTGAATTCGCCGTCGTGGAAGTACAGGCCCATTTCGTAGCTGCGAATCTTGATGAACTTCAGCACAAGTACAGTCATCCTTCACCTTCCTTCCTGCGGTAAGGCCTGAGGCTTGAGTCCTGAGTCCTGAGGATTGAGCTTGACAGGTGTTAGGGCCGAAGCTACCGCATCCTCACGCCTCACACCTCAATCAAGCCGTTGGGCGGCGGAGCCAGTGGCGATCACACGAGCGAATGCGGAGTGTCGTTTGAGCATCGACGTAGCTCTGGGCGGCACGGCAGCTTCCCTCGGGCTTGTCGTCGCCGGGGCAAGCCCCGGCGCAAGTCGCCCGACATCCGTTGCCGCTTGCCGAAGGCTCGTCGAAGCGGTATCCACGCACTGCATGGCACTCGGCCGTGCTGCCAGCGGCGATGGCGTGCCGATCGTGCGCCGATTCCTCCGGGAGTCGCCCGAGGGCGGACTGCCCGAATTCCTCGACGCCGCCGGTCGTTCAACCACCGGTGGCCGATCACACATTGGCCCGCCTCCCTCGGGCCGCTTCGAGCAGGTTTTCAACGCCTGCGGTCTTGGTGCGGGAGTCGAACCCGCGACAGCCAGATTCACGGTCTGGTGCTCTACCCACTGAGCTAACCTGGTTGACACGACCTTCGGTCAGAACCCATGAACGGAACACACGCTGCCGACTGCCGCAAAGGCAGGGCGCGTGCGCCGTTGGCCTGGCCGTATCATTACTTACGAAGAGACGCCGGTGGGAATCGAACCCACTTCATAACCGCTTTGCAGGCGGTTGCCGTACCGTCTGGCTCCAGCGCCAAGATTTGACACTCGGTCAGCTATCCGCTCGTCTTCGAGAGCAATGGTTCGCGAAGCAACAGTATTCCGCATGAGCCCGCAGTCGCATCACATAGACGCTTCCAGCAAGCAAAGCTGAACCGGTCGAATTTCTCAAAGTGCCAGCGCAATTCTTTGGGCGCTCGGCGGTCAAACAGCACGCCATTAAGGAAGCATGCCTGTCGAATGGTCGCTCGCATCTGATCGTCTGGGTACATCCCTTTGAGCCTATCGTCGAATTCGCGTGCTTCCTTCTCCGTCACAACCGGAAACATGTAGGACGGCTGCTCACAGGGTTCGGGCCTGCGCATCACAACGCGCGGCTCGATACGATGCACTTTCTTATGTCGGTAAACAGTTGCCATACTAAAGTCCGGACCCACGAGCTTGTTTAGCTCGGCAAGGAACTCATCGTGACCGGTGAGGTGCAGGCCGAACCTAAGCGGGTTGGCAAACCGGTCCCGGACCTCATCGAAGTTCAGGACTTCGTCCTTCTTGTCAGGGTTGAATGGGCAATAATACGACCATGCGAGGAGCGCGAGTTTGTCACGGCATGAACTGATCCTCGTCGCAGCATTATCCGCATAGTACGACACGAGGCTCTCGGCTGATCCCCGATCGGGCTCCTTGGACTCCGACCAGTAGCGAGCGAATGCTCGCATCCATGCAACACTGAACCCAATCTCTCGGCAGATGTGAATCACGTCCAGCGCCCAATGCGTGGCGTTGTAGCGCCAGTCCCAAGGAACAATCCCTACAAGTGCATCCAGCAACTTGTCCGCCGAGTCGCCCAGTCGCTCGCCTTCGTCGCATTGCATTGCTTGTTGGGTCTCTAGTAGGAGTTCGCTCGCTCGTTGGTAATTGATGGTCATTGCATTTCGCTCGATGCGTGAGAGTCCCTTGTTTCCTGCGATGCTTCAGAAGATTCTATCACGGTGGTCTAAATCCCGGAACAGGATGATGCCACACTGAATCGTGTTGACAGGTTTGCCGTTTGGCTCCAGCATGCAGTGGCCAAGTGTCCTCGCCAGGAGTCGAGCCTGGTCTTCGACCTTCGCAAGGTCGCGTGCAAATCCCCCACACTCCGAGGACGTTCGTTACTCAGCGCCCCGCCGAGGAATTGAACCCCGTCTTGCAGTTCCGAAGACTGCCGTGCTGTCCGGCACACTCGCAGGGCAATGAGGCTTGAGGCTTGAGGCTTGGGGCTTGGGGCTTGAGGCTTGAGGCTTGAGGCTTGAGGCTTGAGGCTTGGGGCTTGAGGCTTGAGGCTTGGGGCTTGAGGCTTGAGGCTTGGGGCTTGAGGCTTGGGGCTTGAGGCTTGGGGCTTGAGGCTTGGGGCTTGAGGCTTGGGGCTTGAGGCTTGAGGCGGTATAGTATGCGTCATGAGAGATCATCGGAAACTCCGTGCGTTTCACTTGGCGGACGATCTTGTCTTGTCGATCTATTCGGCAACCAGGACATTCCCGGGGGATGAACGGTTCGGCCTGGCCTCGCAATTGCGTCGTGCCGCGGTCTCCATTGCGTCCAACATCGTCGAAGGCTGCGCCAGGCAGTCTCAGGCCGACTACGTTCGATTCCTCGACATGGCATTCGGATCAGCCCGCGAGGTCAAGTATCAGCTCACTGTCGCGCACCGCCTCGGATACATGCCGGACGAGGTCGCTCGGAAGCTCGAACACGGGGCCGACGAAACAGCCAAAGTCCTCGCCGGCCTGCTCCGATCCCTCCGCTCCAAAACCTAATCCCCTCAAGCCCCAAGCCTCAAGCCTCAAGCCTCACATTCCAGTACGCTTCGCTGACGAACTTCGACCAGCTTGCGATCCGCGTCGTGTGCTCCGCCGACCAACGCTGCGCGTCGGTGCCCGGCGGCTTCCATGTCGGGCGGGTCGGCCGCTTGCGGAGCTTTACGCCTGCCTGCTCCGGCGTGCGGTCGGCCTTCCGCTTGTTGCAGGTCATGCAAGCCAGCACGCAGTTTTCCCAACTCGACACGCCTCCTTGCGACCGCGGCAATACGTGGTCGATCGTCAACTCTTCGCTGCCCGGCTGCGCTCCGCAGTATTGGCAGGTGTAGTGGTCGCGCTTGAACACGTTGCGGCGGCTGAAGGTCACCGCGCCCAACGGGAGGCGGTCGTAGCCGGTCAGCGTTACCAACTCCGGAACCCGCAGGCGGAACCGAACCGCCTGGACAAACGGCTCGCTGTCCCGCGGCTTGAGCTTCGACCAATCGGCCCAGGTGTAAAGCTGAAAATCCTCCGGGTCTACCACGCGGGCCGAGTCGTTCCAAACCAACACCAACGCCCGTTGGACGGTTGCCACGTGGACCGGCTGCCAGTTGCGGTTCAGAACCAGCGTCGGTTGTTCAAGTACCTTGGTGACCATCGCTCACTTCCATTCCTCAAGGTTGACCGGCCGGGCTCGAACCGGCACATACCTGGTTCACAGCCAGGCGCTCTGCCCATTAAGCTACGGCCAACATGTGTGTTGTCTGGCAGCGGAAGGGACCACCGCTTCGCGGCGGTGCCCGGAGTCGAACCCGCAAGGCTCATCGCTCAACCGGCTTCCAACCGGGTCCCGTCGCGGGCACCGCCGCGAAGCGGTGGTCCGGGTGGCCCTTCCGTTCCTTTCTTCCAGCACCCCGACCAGGACTCGAAGTGCGGAACCTCTCGTTAGAAGCGAGAGATGATTGTCCATTTCACCATCGGGGCAACAACCCAGCACACAGCGGAGGGCAAGGGAGTCGAACCCTCATCTCCACAAGGGAGAACCGCGTTAGCAGTGCGGCCCGGCAACCCGTTATCCGGCTACCCTCCGAAATCACGCATCAGTGGACCGACCGGGAATTGAAGTGCGGATCTCCAGACTGCCAGCCTGGCGTCTTCCCGTTGGACCATCAGCCCATGTTCATCGAGTGGACCGCCGGGGACTCGAACCCGGGCACCGCCGCGAAGCGGTGGTCACCTGGGTGCAAACCAAGCGTCTTCGCCTTGGACCAGCGGCCCTTGTATCAAGAGGTCCGTCCGGGACTCGAACCCGGTCTTCCTCCTTACCGAGGAGGTGTGCTGCCGAAACACCTACAGACCATCGAGTGATCCCGGGTGGAGTCGAACCACCGCTTTCCTGGTTGTCACCCAGGCGCCTTCGCCGTTGGACCACGGGATCATTGAGTGACCGGGACAGGAGCCGAACCTGCAAAGTCACGAGGCTCTCGACCTCGCCGCTTTTCCTGTTTGCGTACCCGGTCGTGGCGGGTCCGGGGGTCGCACCCGGCGGTCCCGGCTTATGAGGCCGGGCTGAGCACTGGCCCACCCGCAGTTGCAGGCCCCGGTATCGAACCGGGCATACCGGCCTTATGAAAGCCAGTTGGGCACCTGCCGCGCCTGCAATGTGTCAGTGACCACGGGGAGACTCGAACTCCCAATGCCCGAAGGGCACGACGATCTGAACGTCGCGTGTCTGCCAATTCCACCACATGGTCATTTTGCTTGAGTGGCCCGTGCGGGAGTCGAACCCGCCTTTCCGGCTGACCATGCTGCGCATGGTGCCCGGGCCAGCGTCCTGTACCGATAGACGAACGAGCCGTAATGCCTCAGTGCGACGAGCAGCGACCAACGCTGCGCGTCGGTGCCCGAACCTGCAAATCCTCAAGGGATGGCTGGGTTACGGCCAGTTGGGCTTGCCAATGCCCAATCGTCGCATGTTGTTCTTGAGTGGCGCAGGCGGGAGTCGAACCCGCAGATCACCAAGGTTTGAGCTTGGCCGCTTTGCCGATTTGCGTACCGCGCCGCTGTTGTCGAAAGCGCCCTCGACGGGATTTGAACCCGCGATCTCCTGCGTGACTCACCAGGCGAGCACTCCAGGCTGCTCCACGAGGACAGTGCAGTCGTAATGGCCCAGGTGGGACTCGGACCCACAGCATCGGGAGGTTCTAAGCCAAGGTGGTCTGCCAAATTGCCTACCGGGCCGTGCCCAGGGCCGGAGTCGAACCGGCAACCGCCTGCGACCACCGCTGCGCGGCGGTGCCCGAGCCAAGCCGCTCTGCCAATTGGCGTACCTGGGCAGCCAGGTAGCCCCGGATGGAGTCGAACCATCGTTTCCTGGGTGTGGACCAAGTGTCGTTGCCGTTGGACCACGGGGCTATGTTGCTCAAGTGGAGTCACCGAGAGTCGCACTCGGATTTCTGGCTTGCGGAGCCAGCGTCGTCCTGTTGGACCATGACCCCGACGCGGAAGCCGTGGGACTCGAACCCACAAGCGGCTGCTCGCCGCCACCTGTTTTCAAGACAGGCTCCTCATCCGGCCGGATGACTTCCGTTGTCGTGTACCAAAAAGCTGCGGAGGCTGGACTCGAACCAACATGACGACGTTCAGAGCGTCGCATCCTGCCGTTGGATGACTCCGCATCGGATGCCCATCGAGACACCACTCGATCATGGCAAGTTCGGGGAGGAGGGGTCGAACCTCCGTTTCCTGGTTCAAAGCCAGACGGCCTACCGCTAGCCGATCCCCGATCATCGTGTCAAAGCGCCCTGCGGGAATCGAACCCGCCTATTCAGCTTGGAAGGCTGATGCCTCGTGCCGATCGGCCAAGGGCGCACAAGGCGGAAGGTGGGAGAGTTGAACTCCCAAGGCTCATCGCTCGAGCGCTTTCGGGGCGGCTGCCATCGCCAGTTGGCTTGACCTTCCGTCTTCTCTCTTCTCCAAAAGGCTCCGGTGGCTGGACTCGAACCAGCGGTGGGGCAAACGCCACGTCGGCTTAACAGGCCGATCCCTGCTACCAACTCGGGTACACCGGAACAGGTCAGTCAGGACGGCCGGATTTGAACCGGCGATCTCGTGCGCCCGGGGCACGCGGAATACCAGGCTTTCCTACGTCCTGTTCATCAAGAGCGCCCAGCGGGAATTGAACCCGCGATTCCTGCATGGCAAGCAGGTAGGTTTCCGCTACATCATGGGCGCGTCGTATCGTGTGCCGGATTGCCAAGGAACAAGAGCACCGGGCGGGACTCGAACCCGCGTCACCGCATTACGAGTGCGGTATCCTTGCCGCTGGACGACCAGTGCGTGTTTTTCAGTGGATCAGAGGGACTTGAACCCTCACGGGAGCGGATTAAGAGTCCGCTGTGCTGCCGCTAGCACCTTGATCCCAATCAATCGGCGCGGAGGGAGTCGAACCCTCGACCTGACCCTTATAAGAGGTCTGCTCTCACCGCTGAGCTACGCGCCAGCGAATAGGGCCGGAGGGACTCGAACCCAGGGCACCACGCGCAGCGTGGTCCGCCGGATTAAAAGTCCGGTGTGCTGCCGTTACACCACGACCCTGCGATTGGTCGGGCGTATGCGTTTCAAACGTGTCAACATCGCTTCGCTCCTCATCCTTGAATCGTGCCAAGTGGTAGCCCTGAGAATCGAACTCAGCGCCACGCGGTTATCAGCCGCGTTCGGGCGACCAGCCCTCGACTACCGCGTGCCAACGTCAGTGTCGATCGAGTCGGGATGGCAGGACTCGAAGTGAGCGTCTCCGTGCTCCCAAAGCACGTGGGTTCGCCGCTACCCTACATCCCGGTTGCCAGTCAGAACGGCCGCAACCAATCGGCCGGTCGGCCGATCGGTGCCCGAACCGGCGATCTCCTGCACCCCGAGCAGGCGCGATAGCCAGACTTCGCTACGTTCTGCCGTCAGTGGCTCGTGCGGGAGTCGAACCCGCCTCGCGGCCTTGAAAGGGCCGCATCCTGTCCGATAGACGAACGAGCCGCATCAGCGCGCACCCCGAGCGCCAAGTGGGCCGGGAGGTGCTCGAACCCTCGTCTCCTGGTCTTCAGCCAGGCGCTACGCCGTCTCAGCTACCAGCCCAACGAAAAAAACCCGGTGTCACTCGCACTTGTGACACCGGGTTTCTTGGGAACCCATCGTGACGTAAGGTCAAGCGTCACAAGCGCAAAGGATGCACGGGCAGGGTATTCGCCCGACCATGCTGCGCATGGTGCCCGCCGGCATAACGCCCTGTGCATTTTGGTTCGCTTGCTATACTTGACCTAAACAAAGTCATTGTCCTTCTCGCAGTTGTGGAACCTGGCCGACCTCCTCGGTCAGCCCTCCTACGTATAGACGCCGCAGGGGCCGGAAAGGTTCATCGGAGTTTTCGCCCTCGCCGCCCCAGTAATAGTAGAGATGCTCTTCGCGGGCGGTTTATTCCCTGGGAGATGCAAAAAGCCCGCTGCCCGGCGCTGGAATCTCGGGCACCAGCCTGCCGCTTGCCGGTGCCGGCCGTGATTTCCGCCGGCACTTGGCGACCTGTCGGGCAGGCGCGGTTTCGACTGGGCAACTTGCCTGCGAGATGTTCCCACCGCACCGACCGGCTGGAGACTCAGCGTTTCTTCTTCTTGCCAGTCGTGGCGGCGGCCCGCAACTCGGGCTGCACACCCCCCGTTTCGGCGACGATCGCGGTCGGTGCCTCGATCCACGCCATCGGTTACTGCGCCCACGCCCGAGTCGCTCGCGTGGTTCGAGCGGCGTTTCGGCAAGCCGTGGTATGCGTTCACCCTCGGAGGCTGCCTGTTCGTGGTGCTCGAGTCCGACGTTCGCAACCGCCCGCAGAAGGCCCCGAACATGGCCGCCGACCAGATGGCCTGGCTCGAGAAGACCCTGGCCGACGCCGATCGGGGGCGGCACGTCCACGTGTTCGTCTTCATGCACCACCCGATGTGTCTCGAGCGGGTCGACGAGAACGACCAGTACTTCAACGTGCCGCAGCCCCGCCGCCGCGAGTTGCTCGACCTGTTCCACAAACACGGCGTTCGGGCCGTTTTTTCGGGCCACTATCCGTACACGGCCCAGCGAATCAACTGCGAGAGCTTGGGGGCCTTGCCTTGGGCGAGGATTCCGATGCGGAAGATCCTCGCCGCGGCCAGCACGCAGAGGGCCGTCGTGGCCAGCAGCACGACGATGCCCGCGATGGGCTGCCAGAGCGGAACGGCCTCGCTGGCCGTCATGCGCAGCACCATGAGAAGGGGCGTGGCCGGCGGCACGAACGACACCCAGGTGGCGAAGCCGCTCGTGGGCTCGCGGATCACTTGCAGCCACACGAACATGGGAAGCATCAGAAGCAGCCACACGGGAAGCAGCATGCCCTGGGCTTCCTTGGCCTGGTTCACCGCCGCGCCGACGGCCATGAAGATCGAGCCGAAGAGCATCACCGCCAGGAGCTGGTAGACGAGAAACCAGGGCACGATTCGCATCGGGGCGAGGTGTGCCACGTCGTAGTAGCACGCCGCGGCATAGCCGCCCGCCGCGTACGTGGCCAGGATCGTGAGCGACGCGGCCACGCCCCCCAGCAGCTTGCCGGCCATCAGGCCGAACGAGTTGACCGACCCCAAAAGCACCTCGGCGATCCGCTGGGTCTTCTCTTCGAGCACGGTTTCGAGCATGGGCTGGGCGCCCATGAAGACGACCAGGAACATCAACATCATCATGCCGAAGGGCAGGAAGACGTTGATCGTCTCGTCCGATCGCTCGGCCCGCTGCACCTGGCCGTCCTTCGATCGCCCCACGAGCCCCAGCCCCTCAACCGGCAGGGGCTTGCTCGCCCGCCCGACCACCTCGGGATCGAGACCGGCGCGTTCGAGACGCCGCGTGCGAACCGCGTCGTTGATCGCCCACTGAAACCAGCCCCTGTCGGGCGAAAGCACCGCGTTCTCGGCATAGAACCGCACGGCCGGATTGTCGCCCTCGCCGGGCATCGCCAAGGCATCGGCCGGGATCTCGACGAAGGCGTCGATCTCCCGCCGGCGAACCCGTTCCGAAAGCTCGAACCGCACGTCGTCGGACACCTCACCGGCCGGCTCGAGCTCCAACCGATAGCGAGGCTTGCCCTGCTTGCCGGTCTGGCCGTCGAAGATCTCCGACGCATTGCGGGCCTCCGCCTTGCCGACGAGCACCTCGCCCAGCTCGCCCGTGCCGTCGAGCACCGCGAAGCGCTTCTCGTCGGGACCGACTCGCTTCTCGATGGATTTCTGAACCAGGATCGCGCCGAAGACCATCACGGGCATGATCGTCAAGGCGACGAGGAACCCCTTCGAGACGATCGTCGCCCCATACTCGCGCCGGGCGATCAGCAGCACCTTACGCACAGCGCACCTCGTCGGCCGGTGCCTCGGTCTTGGCGATGCGAACGAAGATGTCGTGGAGGCTCGGTCGCGCCAGGTCGAAATGCTCGACGCTCGTGCGCGAGAGCAGCTCCCGCAAGATCGCTTGGGGGTCGGCCTGCCGGTCGACGCGAAGCTCGGTGTAGCGCCCGTAGTCGTTCACGCGGAGCACGCCGGGCAGGCCGTCGAAGCAGCGACCCGCCTTGGCGGTTCGTACCCGGATCGTGTCGCGGCCGTATTCGTCCTGGATCGATTCCAGGGAGCCGTCGAGCACCTTCCTTCCGCGAAAGATCATGAAGATCGTGTCGCACATGCGTTCGGCCACGTCCATGTCGTGGGTCGAGAAGAGGACCGTGGCGCCCCGCCGGTTGAGCGAGCGGACCGCCTCCCTGAGCACCTCCATGTTGACCGGGTCGAGCCCGCTGAACGGCTCGTCGAGGATCAGCAACCGGGGCCGCGCGATGACCGCCGCGATGAATTGCACCTTCTGGGCCATCCCACGCGAGAGGGCCTCGACCCGCTCGTTGCCCCAGGCGGTCAACTCGAACCGTTCGAGCCACTCGTCGATCTCCGGGTCGCAATGTCGCATGCCCTTCAGGCGCGCGTAGAACCGCAGCACCGCGCGAACCCGCATCTTGCGATACAGGCCGCGCTCCTCGGGCAGATATCCCACGCGATCGTCGGCCGTGCTGCCGCGGTCGCATCCCAGCACGGTGATCCGACCCTCGTCGGGATAGAGGATGCGCAGTATCATGCGCAGCGTGGTCGTTTTTCCGGAGCCGTTCGGGCCGATGAAGCCGTAGACGGCGCCCTCGGGCACGACGAGGTCGAGCCGATCGACGGCCCGATGCGTGCCGAATCGTTTGGTGACGGCTTCGAGTTCCACCGCGTTGGTCATCTGGGTGTTCCCCCAGGAAGGTTCGTCCCCGGGCGCGGCCATGGGCCCGCGCCTCCCGGAGTAGTTCGCGGCCGGGTCGGGTTTCTTGGCCCCGATGAATCGGCGCTCTCCGACCGTCTTGGCGCCCCCCATAGGAGACAGGCGCTCGCGTCGATGTGTTCGCGGCCATGTCGCGGCGTGTTCCCCCGATTGGGCGGGAGCTGCCGAAGTTTCCGCTTGCTTGACCCCCGTCTTGCCTGATTCTATCGTGGTGGCGTACTGCCCCGCATGAACTGGAGGAGGAACCGTCATGGGCCGCCGATCTACCCGTCGCGATTTCGTCAAGGCAAGCACCCTGCTTAGCGCAGCGGCCGTGGTGCCCCGTCACGTGCTGGGCGGACCGCGGCAGATCGCCCCGAGCGAGAGGATGAACCTCGCCGGCATCGGCATCGGCGGCATGGGGGCCGGCAACCTGCGGAACATGGAGTCGGAGAACATCGTCGCCCTGTGCGACGTCGACAAGAACTACGCGGCCGGCACGATCCGGCGCTATCCGAACGCCCGGTTCTACGTCGACTACCGCGAGATGCTCGACCAGCAGCGCGACGTCGACGGCGTGATGATCGCCACGCCCGACCACACGCACGCCGTGATCTCGACGGCGGCCATGCGGGCCGGCAAACACGTCTACTGCCAAAAGCCGTTGACCCACGACGTCTACGAAGCGCGCACCCTGGCGCGGGTCGCCCGCGAGACGGGCGTCATCACGCAGATGGGCATCCAGGGGCATTCGGGCGAGGGCATCCGGCTGATCTGCGAGTGGATTTGGGCGGGCCTGATCGGCGAGGTGCGCGAGGTCGACGCCTGGTGCAGCCTGACCTACTACCCGTGGGGCCACGCCTCGTGGAGCTCGCAGTGGTCGGAGCGTCCGAAGGAGACCCCGCCCGTGCCCGAAGGGCTCGATTGGGATCTGTTCCTGGGTCCGGCCGCGACGCGGCCCTACCACCGGGCGTATCATCCGCGCACGTGGCGATGCTGGTGGGATTTCGGCAGCGGCATGATGGGCGACCGGGGCGTGCACACGTTCGACCCGATCTGGTGGGCGATGAAGCTTGGCCCGCCCGCAAGCGTCGACGCCACGACCTGCGGCAACACGGACGAGGTCCATCCTCTTTCGGCGATCGTGACCTACCGTTTTCCCGCTCGCGACGACATGCCGCCGCTGAAGCTCACCTGGTACGAAGGCGCGCGGCCGCCGCGGCCTCTCGAATTGGAGGACGGGCGCCGCATGCCGGCCGAGGGGGGCGTGCTGTTCAAGGGGAGCGAAGGGACGATCATGTGCGGCGTGACGGGCGACAGCCCGCGCATCATCCCCGAGTCGACGATGCAGGCGGCGCGGCTTCCCGAGAAGAGCCTTCCTCGCGTGCCCGATTCGCACGAGCAGGACTGGATCCGCGCGTGCAAGTCGGGCAAGCCCGCCGGTGCCGACTTCGCCTACTCGGGCCCCTTGACCGAGATCTGCTGCCTGGGCAACGTGGCCCAGCGCGTCGACGCCCGCATCGACTGGGACGCCGAAAACATGCAGGTCACGAACCTGCCCGAGGCGAACCGCCAGGTGCGCTGGCCGTACCGCGAGGGATGGGCGTTGTGATCGAAGCCCGGCGGCTGGTGCCTCTTCATTCGCGGCGGGGGGCTTACGAAGGGCGCTGAGGCTGGGTGCCACTGGCTTTGCCGATGCTGGGGGGCAGTTGACCGTTCCACTCCAAGAGCATGGGACAACGCAAGACCTTGCGACGTTATCACGAGGTCGCCCATTTCGACGAGTTGACCTTTTCGTGCGATCGTCGAATCCCGGTGTTGACCAACCACGCGTGGCGGGAAAGACCGGCGACAGGTGTCACTGGCAGAATGGAACACGGCAACGGGCGATTTCAGTTCGGATCGCGAAGGCTGCTATTGTGGACGGCCGTGGTAGCTCTGTACCTTGGTTTCCTTACGGAGTTCGTCGGGGATGTCCTTCCGTGTGTTGTTCTCACATGCTGGCTTGTCGGCATCGGCGTTGTGCGAAGAGGCAACCGCTTGGTGGCTGCGCTATGCTCAGCGGCCGTGGGAATTCTCCTCTGGCCGTCTGTGCCGCCGCTACCACTGGACCGACTGGAAGGCGTGGCGGTTGGGCTCCTGTTCTTTGCGTGTGTCGAGGGCATTTGCCGTGCCGTGAACTGGGCCGACGAAATCATGAGGACAAAGGGTCGCGCCCGCAAAAGGTGACACGCACGAATGTCACTGTTGATCGGGTTAAGTCATTTTGCGGCATCGCGTCCGGCGTGCCTCACCGATCGGTGCAGCACTCGGCGTGACTCTTTCGACGGATGCACAATAAACACGTTTCGCCTTGAATCCACGCGCGGCAAATGGTGCCTTGCTGGGAGCGTAATAGCAGCCCTTCTTGTCGCAATCGACGTGATACGCGAGGGTGGAGATTGGCGTTGGAGCAGTGCCCGGGCACGCCGGTCGGGCCGCGACGACGGGTTGGTCCGGGTCGCCTCGTTGCGGGCGATGTCGGCCGATGGCGAGGCTTGCTCCACGGTGCGATCCCGGAGGAGGAACTGCGCGATTTGTCAGTGCGCGGACGTACCGGTTACCCGTTGGGCGGTCCCAGGTTTGTGAAGCGTCTGGAGTGAACGGTCAGTCGCAGGCTCCGTCCGAGAGAACCAGGGCGTCGATCCAAATTATTCAAGAACCAGGGCTCTTGCGGCATTCGAGTGGGCAATAAGGGTTCATCCGGAGTTCCCGTAGGTGGTTCTACAGGACGGAGTACCGGTGCCTCTTCTCTGTTGCCAATGCAGTCGCAACCCCTGACAGAGTAAGTGCTTCGGCGCAGTCGTGAACAGAGAAGAGGCTTGTGCCAAGCAAGCTTGGGAAAGGGGGATAACGAGCATGACGCGAGTTTGAAACCTTTCAGTGGAACCTTGCGGGTGGGAAGCCCGTCCAGGAGAGCCTGACCAGCACCTGGAAGCGAGTCTTGCGCGGTTAGGCGGGTAACCGTCACGTGATACGTAGACAGCGAGCCCGAAAGCCATGCGATTGAGCCCCGAAAGTCTGTTTCTCGTCGGCGTCTTCGTCGTGTCTCTAGCGGGGACCACGCGGACGCTCCGTCCCTGGTCAGGGGCGTCCGGCCGGCCGGGGTCTGAGAGCATGGGCAAACGGAGATTGAGGTTCCCCAGGAACTTGGGAGGCCCTGTCGTCTCCACGGAAGAGCCCCCCGGCCGGAGGTACCGGGTGACCAACTCCAGGCCCGTGCGCCGCAGCACTCGGTGGCGTCGGGAGCGAAACGAACGAGTGCTCCCGTGGTACCACCAAACGAAGGCAACGAAGTGCGGCGGGACGGACGGCAGGGAATCGTAGCGTCCTGATAGTACCGAAGAAGCGGGGGAACGAGCGACCGGCGAGGACCCCGTGGAGGAAAGCGGGACGCCGAACCATGGAACCGTTGTTGGGAAATACCACGAATGCCTGGAAATTCGAGTCGAGTATCCACGAAACAGCGACGGATAGCCGAACTGGCGGAACGCAAAGTTCCTCCAGAAGCGGGTGCGTGACGTCTCAACGCGCAGCGAAACCATGATTCGAGGAACCGTATGCTCTAATGTGTGCACGTACGGGTCTGTGGGAGCCCTGGGCGGGCAACCGCCCAGGGCCACCCGGCACCGGTACTCCCGTGCGGGCCTCGGGACCTACGCTTCCGCCAGATGAGCCGTACTAAGCGTATCCGCCGGTTCACAGGCACTCCATGGCTTCGCTGGAAGAGAGCGTTGTCGAGAATGGCGCGCGCAGGCGAGCGGCGGCCCTTCGATCCCGCTCGATGCGGTCGACGCACTTTCCGGCGGCCCCCCGCCACTCATTCGATGATGCGCCGTCGTGCCGGCGCCTGCAAGCAAGGGCAGGCGGGCAAGTATTCGCCAATCAGGTCAGGGTGCCGCCGCTGATCGGCTGCGGGGGCCGGCCGAACTGGCGTTCGAGAAAGCCCGAGAGCTTGCGCGAGCGGATCGGGTGCTGGAGCTTGCGGACCGCCTTGGCCTCGATCTGGCGGACCCGCTCTCGCGTGACCGAGAAGATCTTGCCCACCTCTTCGAGCGTGTAGGTGTAGCCGTCGGCCAGGCCGTAGCGCAGGCGGATGATCTCGCGCTCGCGGTAGTTCAGGGCGGCCAGCACGTCGGCGATGCGGTTCTTGAGCAGGTCCTGGTTCATCTCGTAGAGGGGATCGTCCTCGCGGTAATCCTGGAGGAACTCGCCGAAATAGCTGTCGTCGTGGTCGCCCACCGGCTGGTCGAGGGAGAGCGGCTGGCGGCTCATCTGCAACACGCAACTGGTCTCGTCGATCGACAGGCCGGCGGCCCGGGCGGTCTCTTCGACGCTCGGCTCGCAGCCGTTCTCTTGCACGAGTTCGCGAGCGACGGTGCGGACGCGACTCATCGTCTCGATCATGTGGACGGGCACGCGGATCGTGCGACTCTGGTCGGCGATGGCTCGGGTAATGGCCTGGCGGATCCACCAGGTGGCGTAGGTCGAGAACTTGTATCCCCGGGCGTATTCGAACTTGTCGACCGCCCGCATCAGGCCGGTATTCCCCTCCTGGATCAGGTCGAGGAAGCTCAAGCCCCGGTTGCGATAGCGCTTGGCGATCGAGACGACCAGGCGAAGGTTCCCGGCCGAGAGGCTCCGCTTGGCCGCGTCGTACTCGGTCTGAAGCGCGGCGATCGTGGCGATCCGCCAGCGCAGCGTGGAAGGGCTCTCGAGCGTGACCCGCATGAGGTAGCGAAGCTCGGCGCGGAGTTCGGCCACGCGCGGGGCCTCGGAGCGTCGGCGCCGAATGGCGGCCAGCTCCTGCGACAGGAGATCCATCCGGCGGGAAATCTCGCGCAGATTGTCCAAGGGGGGCTGCAGCCGCTGGGTCCGCAGGCCGATCTCCTCGATCAGGCGGACCGCCTTGTTGCGCCGGCACGTCAGGCGCCGCCACGCCTGTCGGCGCTCGCGCCGCGTTCGGGTCTTGCTGATGGCCGTGCGGAAATCGGCCCGGTTCTGCTCGAGCAAGTGGCGGAGGGTCTTGAGGTTCGGCGGCAAGAGACCCATGATGTGCCGTTTCTCGCGCACGTTGGTGACCGAGACCTCGACGGTCCGGTCGAGGCGCAAGCGGCCGTCGCGGATCTTCTCCAACAAGGAGACGGCCGCCTGCAGCGCGTAATCGGTGGCCAGCACGGTATGGCGGAACCGGCGGCGCGATCGTTCGATCCGCTTGGCGGCGGCGATCTCCTCCTTGCGGGTCAAAAGGGGAATTTCACCCATCTGCATCAGATAGATGCGGACCGGATCGTCGATGTGGTCGTCGGTGCCCGTCAGCGGCACGCCGAATTCGTCGATCCCGTCGTGGTCGGGATCGTCGTCGGACATGGCGGGCGAATCGTCCAGTTCGAAAGGATCGGGCTCCGTGCCGCCTTGACCGGCCCTTGGCTTCCCGTTCGTGCCGGCCGGCGCGTCTCGGACCACACTGCCGTTGGCCTTGTGACAGTCCTTGGGACGGGATGCTTCTGTCTTGCGAGTGGATTTCGTGGCTTTCGGCAAGGTGCAATCCTCGATATGCAAGGGACAACAAGGTGGGCCAAATCGCGGATCAGATCACCCGGCTCAAACGCACCCCGGGTGCCAAATCCGCCGAGGATTGGGGTGCTGCACGTAACACGAGAAACCCAAGCAAGTTGCGGCGAGAGACCTGGCACGCCCGCCACCGCGGCAAACGCGGCACGTTGCCCGAACGCATCGTTGCCAAGCCGATAACGTGGTCTTTCGTCATCAAGGGTGGGATCGTGGCCGGTCCGGCGCCGTCACCCGGCAAAGGATGCCTTCGCCATATTATCTGCCCAAAACGCGCAGATAGCGAAATCCATGCACACTGCGTGTAATCCTCAAAATAGCAGCGGATGAAAACCTGTCAACAGGGGGATTCGGGCAAAACTGGGGGTTCGGCGAAGATGAAGATTGCGACGGATGGGTGGGCAGTAAGGACATCTGATGGGGGGTATCGCCGCGCTCCGAGAGCGGACGACTTCGGTCGGCTGAGTCATCCGGGAGGTGCCCGTCGACTTGCGGGATTCACGGGGCGGGGAGCGCGGCGACGCGGGGGGAGTAGTTCCACCCGGCTACGGCTCGAAAGCCCGCTGCTGATAGAGCGGCATGTAGCGGTAGTAGACTTCGAGGATCATGACCGCCATGGCCGTGTTGTACAGGCGTCCGCCCACGTCGCCGCGCCCGCCGGTGAAGTACCAGCTTCCCGACTCGAACCCTTCGGACGCCTGCGTGCGAACCAGGTGGTCGCGCATCTTGGGGTTCCATCGCTGCCAGGGCTTGCCGCCCCAGTGGCGCAAGACCTGGGTGGCGTAGTAGTTGTAGTACATGTCGTCGTCGGAGGGGCCCCACTTGTCGAGGTACGCGACCCCTTTCTGAAGCCCCGGCCGGGTGCGGTCCCAGCCGGTGTACATCCGGCACAACAGCCCAATCGCCGTGGTCGCGCGGCGCGGCTGGGGCTCGGCCACGCGGTATCCGTAAAGGGCCCCGTCGTCGCCGGCCACGCTGTCGAGAAAGCTCGCCACCATCGCGACGCTCGGCGAGGGCGTTTCGAGCCGGGCCAACTGGCCGCTCTTGATCGCCATCAACTTCCACCCGGTGACCGTGGTGTCGCCGGGCTGGCCGGGCACGTAGCGCCAGCCGCCGCCGGCCTTGTCCTGGGCGTAGTCGATGAAGTCGAGGGTGCCCTGGGCGATCGCCTTCAACCCCGGATCGCCCGTCATGGCATAAGCCTCGCAAAGGGTGATCGCGCACAATCCCTGGGCGTACATGGTGCCTTCGCGCAGATCGATGCCGTGCGGGTCGGTCAGGGCCTTGTTCCGCAGATAATAGAGGCCGCGGCGGACCGTCTCTTGATAGGGGCCTTCGACATGCGTGTATCCCGCCCCGAGAAAGGCCGCCAGGGCGATGCCCGTCGCTGCCGTGGTCGAGGGCTCGGTGCCGGGATTGGCGGCAAACCCGCTGGTGCGCCCCTTGTTGTGGTCGAAGCACCAGCTCCCATCTTCCCGTTGGAAGGCCGCCAGCCAGCGGAGCCCCCGCTCGACCGCGTCCTCGCTCTGTCGCGTTGCACCGCCCTCGTCGGCGAGGCGGGCCCGGGCCGAGGGGCGGCGCCCCTCGAGTCCCCCGCCGCTGGGTAAGGCGGCTCGGCGAACGACCTCGGGCGGCAGCAGCCCCGGCTCGCCACCACCCGACGACCCGAGCGACGGTTCGGGCGGGAGGTCCACGTCGGGGAGTTCGTCGGGCGCAACGAGCACGACGTCGGTCGACGCGCCTTGCCACGGCGACCGCTCGGCCGCGAAATGCGACGGATCGACCGGACCTTCCAACGCTTCACGCGCGCCGATCGTCGCAATCAGGCTCGTTCCGGGTGCGCCGGGCTCCCGGGCCAGCATCGCCAGCGCCAGGATCAGGAGCAGCGAGGTGTGGAAAACGCAACTTACCAGGCAGCTCGACGTCGCGCGGCCGAACAGGATCGTCCACCACCGGCGCCGGTCGCCGGAAGCCGGCTCGTCCAGCGCCGGTGGCACCGATGGCACGGGTTCCCCGGGCTTGGGAGGGGCTGCGATGGGAGGAAACGGTGGCCCTGCCCCCGCTGGGTCGGGCGAGGGGGCCTGGGGAAATCGCTCGTCAGCGCCGCGGTCGCCGTCGGTCGCCTCGGGGCCGAATGGCCCTGTTCGAACCTCCTCCTGAGCACCGCCGGGGCTGCCCGCGTGAACCGGTCCTTCGGCCGGGCCCGCGGCGTCGAGTGGTATGGAAGTGCGGTCCGGCACAGCGGGCCCTTCCCGTGGCGGCATCGAACAGCGTAATGCAAGAAACGCACGGCACTTATAGCAATTATAGTCTCTGGTGACCAACCGTAAAGAAAACCCCCGCACCCGTCGATTCGGGTGCCCCTTGCCCCGATCGGGGCCAACCGGCTACGATTCCCCGTAGGGAGTGGGCTCTTTTCCCCTGTTGCGTTTCCCGCGGTGCATGAGGAGGCAAGTCATGACGGTGGTTCATCGAGTTGTGGTTACCTGGGTGCTCGCGGGCGCGCTGGTTGCGTCGCCCTCGGTCGTGTTTGTGGCCCAGGCCAACGGGGCCGCTCCGGCCGGGCCTCAGGGCGCCGGCGCCGTGGGGTACGTGACGCCCGGGGCGGCGCTTGCGGCGGTGGCCTATCCTCGGCGCGTGCTGACGGCCCCGGGCATGGAGTTGTTGCCGATCGAGGTTATGTCGGCCGCCGGCAAGAAGGAACTGGGCATCGATCCGCTCGACGTCGACCAGATCGTCTTGGTGGCCGAACCTCCCGGATTGGGGCTGCCGGGCATCGGCGTTGTCGCGCGCCTGGCAAGGCCGTACAAGCCGGAGGGGCTGCTTGCGCCGCTGGCCGAGCGGACGGTCGAGGCGCAGCTCGACGGCAAGCCTTATCGCCGGGGCAGCGGTCCCATGGACCTGAGCATTTACATGCCCGACGCCCACACGCTCATCGTGGCGCACGATCCGCTTCTGCGCAAGATGCTGGCCAACCGGGCCGATCCGGTGGAAGGTCCCGTAAGCAAGCTGCTCGGCGCGATCGATGCCTCTCAGGATTTCGCGGCCGTGTTGTCGATCGATCCGCTTCGCGACATGGCGAAGGCCCAGCTTGCGCTGGCTCCCTTGCCGCCGAAGTTCGCCGGGGTCCGCAAGTTGCCCGACCTGGTCTCGGCGGTGGAAGCGCGTACGAGGCTGAGCGACGCCCAGGAGATGGCCCTGGTCGTCTACGCCCGCGACGAGGCCGCGGCCGAGGAGCTCGAAGCGCTGATCGGCCAACTGCTTGCCACGGCGCGGGAGATGTTCCTGGCCGAGATGGCCGAGCAGGCCGCCGGCGACGATCCGGTCGAGCAGGCCATGGCGCAATACATGAGGCGAGTCAACGAGCGGATCTTCGAGGCGATTCGACCGGTGCGCAACGGCGATCGGCTCGAGCTGGCCGGCGGCGGACAGCAGAACATGCAGATCGCCACGATCGGGATCCTGATCGCGTTACTGCTCCCGGCCGTCCAGGCGGCAAGGGCCGCCGCCCGCAGGGCCCAGTCATCGAACAACCTCAAGCAGATCGGCCTGGCCATGCACAACTACCACGACGCCCACGGGCGTCTGCCGGCCCGCGCGGCGTTCGACGAGCAGAAGAGCCCGCTGTTGAGCTGGCGCGTGCAACTGCTGCCCTATCTCGACGAGGGGCATCTGTACCGGCAGTTCAAGCTCGACGAGCCGTGGGACAGCGAGCACAACCGGCAGCTCATCCCGCGCATGCCTGCGGTGTACCGCAACCCGGCGAGCGCCACCGCGCCGGGCAAGACGAGCTACGTGGTTCCCGTGGGCGAAGGGACCCTGTTCGACGCAGCGGAAGGGACCCGGTTCCGCGCGGTCCTCGACGGGCTGTCGAACACGATGATGGCGCTCGAGGTGCCCGGCGATCGGGCCGTGGTGTGGACCCAGCCCGACGATTGGCGGTTCGATCCCGAACACCCGCTTTCGGGTTTAGGCCAGGTGCATCCCGGCGGCTTCAATATCCTGCTGGCCGACGGGAGCGTTCGGTTTGTCTCGATCGAGGTCGGCCCCGACATCCTCCGGGCCCTGGTCACCGTGGCCGGGGGCGAACGCGTCGATTTCTGAAGGGCGAGGGCCGGCGCGACCGCAAGCCGGCATGCGCCGATGCGGGCATCCCTTCGGGCCCGGCCGTCCGAGTTCGCGCTTCAGCGCGGTCGTTCGCGACGCGCCCCGGCGGCAAGGCGGCGGCTAGACCTCAATCGCGTTGAAGATGTCGGTGTTGCTCAAGATCCCGATGATCTCCTTGCCGTCGAACACGACGGCCCGGCGGATCCCCGAGGCGTTGAACAGCCGGGCGCAGTACTTCAACTGCAGCCCGGGCGAGACCGTGATCAGCGGCTTCGACATGATCTCGAAGACCTGCACCTTGGCAGGGTCTTTGCCGGGATCGACGACCTTGCTGACCACGTCCTTGCGCGTGACGATGCCGAATGCGTCCTCCACGCCGCGGCGGTTCACGATCAGGCTGGAGACCTTCTTGTCTCGCATCAGCCGGACCGCTTCGGCTACCGTCTTCTTGCCGTCGATGTACACGACGTCCTTGTGCATCACGTCCCCGGCCGTGGCGAACCTCACCTTTTCGAGCGCTTTCTTGGCCATGATCGCTCCTCCCTTCGTGTGGAGACTCGCGCCCATATCAAGCCGGCCCATTGCC
>Ga0334892_1000481_pt1 | contig 48686 bp, 42 predicted proteins | sample GraSluR3_MG_4_FD_207213 | JGI IMG/M metagenome (GOLD analysis project Ga0334892, IMG submission 207213) | Sludge microbial communities from methane-producing bioreactor in Wageningen University, Netherlands - Granular Sludge_15_04-R3 | ecosystem: Engineered > Bioreactor > Anaerobic >...
GCTGCGTCACCTGCGGCGCGAATTGGAGTTGGAAACCGACGTGGCAGAGCCATCGTCGTCTCAGAAGAAAGCGGTTTAATCCGATGCCACACCTCCACTTTTACAGAAGATTTCGGACTTGACCCCCCAGGGGAGGCGGTTGGTCGGGAAAATGCAGATCATGATCCCCCGCCGTAATGCGGGCCAGTTCCTGTGTCGCAGCCAGGTCCCCATCTTCCAGGTGCAGGTTCAGCGCAGGCAGCGGCCAGGGCGAACGATCAGGATCAGCCACCGGCATGACCGGCAGCGAGTCGTGAATGATGATCCCCTCCTCTGTTTGGTGGGCGCGGAAGTAACGCAGTTCGTGTGAGCTGTCTTCCGGCAGTGGGCTGTCTGACGGACGATCAATCACCGAGAAGAAATGCACCGTATTCGTCTCATCGTGATGGTGCGGCACATACCGCCCCTGCGCATCGAAGGGCGTCATGTCATCACCAATCGTAACCGGCAGCACCAGGGCGGCAGGCCGGGGTGTGGCGGGCTGGTCCCAGGCGCTGAGATCGGGCCAGTCAGGATGATCTTTCCAGCCCGCCGGTGTGGCGTCGCTGTCCAACACAAGCGGTCTGTCTGTGACCACATCAACCCCTTCGACAAAAAACAGGGGGGTGTTGGGGGCAAGCGTCTGCGAGCGCACGGCTTCGGCAGTGGCCGCCTTCAGAAACACATCAATGTCACCTTCGGCCTGCACCTCAAACAAGCGCTGCTCGATGGCAGCCATCTCAGCGACCGGACCACGCGCGACCGGGGCAATGTCCAACCGCTCTCCGTCGAGGCGGAGGACATTCAAGGTTGCTGCATCCGTATCCGGCATAGGTGGCGGATACAGACCCACGAGATAGATCGGTTCATCGGTTTCGTAGGGCATGGCAGCGACCAGGCTCATTTCGGCGTCCAACCCGGCACGTCCCTGATCCAGCAGCGTCTGCTCGACTTCGCGGACGTGTTCTTCCGCGCTCATCTGTGAGTGGTATTCGGCCAGCGTCAGGCGCTGCTGGCGTTCCAGACCTTCCGCGTCGTGCGTGGTACGCACCAGGTCCACGCCATACGGCTCGTCACTCAACGGACGTGAGGGCAGATCAAGTTCGACGTGGTAAACCGCATCCGTGGCACGGTACACCAGTCCATCACCTTCATCGAAGACCACGTCGCCGTTAGGGAATTCCTTGCGCTCAATTGTCTGTTGGTCAGTCATTCCACACACTCCACCGGGCGCAGTTTGAGAGGGAAAGTGCGCCCATTGACTGCAAACTGCCCGCTGCTGTTGTTTCCCAGATCAATGTTTGCCTGCCGGATCATCCGCCGCAGAACCGCCCCACGATCACAGCCCAACCGTGCAGCCAGTTCGGCCAGAGCGGTTTTGTCTTCCTGCGTAAGCCGGAAGGTGAAAGAGGTATCCAACTCACTCATAGGTCCAGCTCCCACTGCTGGGCCGCGTATTCGCCGATGTCACGGGCCGAGTCGGGTTCGAGTTCGACACCCCGCTCGTGCTGCCATTCATCGCGCTGGTTGCCCGCAATCGCCATGCCTTCAGCGGCTTCGAAAACCCGCTCGATGTCGTCACTGCGCTCAGCCACACCAATCAGATGCTCACTGGCCTCATACGCCTTGTCCCAGTCGCCGACCACACACGGCGCAAGCTGCGCTTCATACGCACCAGAGTCGGGATCGCGCGTCAGGGAAAGGACGCTGGTCACGCACACTTCGCGGTCATCCGGATCGGGTTGGTAGACGCCAATCCAGTAGGCGGTGTTGGTCTCCTGATCATAGAAAGGCGGCGGATCACGATCGGGATCAAAACCATCCGCCGACAACCCAATCTCTTCCAGCGCCTGCGCTGCCGGGTAGTGTTCCGGTTCCTCGATTTCAACCATGACGCCACCTAACTCGTAAGCGGTGCGCAGCAGCTCGTCATGTGCATATTCGGGCGGAACATCCGGTTCGGGGTCAGCAGGGACTAACCCGAATTCACGCTCGAACAGCGCGTACTCGTCCGGCGTCAGCGCACGCCATTCGGGTGGTTCCGCACCCTCACGACCGGCGATTTTCGCCGCCGCGCGTTCGGCCAGGTCGGGTGTGTCGTGCGCGCCCATGCCCTGGTCATAGGCATAGTTATTGAGACGGTTGAACAGGTCTTCCGCCTGGTCGAGTTCATCCGGGCCAAACGCCTGCACGCGCAAGAACGTGCCGCCCAGATCGCCTGACACGGTGTCGGCGTAGAGGTCCACACAGCCGACCTCATACCCGGTCAGTTCGCCACTGGCGTCAACCTGTTCCAGCCCGACGAAATGCGCATCCAGCCACGACCAGTCGTCCTGCGCGGGCGGCGGCGGTTCGAAGCCAGGCAGCGACTGCTGATCCGGCGAGATCACAAACGGCTCCGGTTTATAGTCATAGGTTTCCGGCGGCGGTTCATCCATGAAGCTCATGTCATCCGGTGGCGGCATGGAGATCACCGCTTCCAATGGCGGCTCGTAATTGTATTCGTAGTCGGGCGGCGGTTCGGGCGGATAGTCAGCGTAAGTCATCACTCACACTCCCTCTAGCTCGCTGCGCCGCGCAGCGTGACCGGTTTGTGTTCCAGGCCGCGTGTGTAACCGCAGTCAGGATAGTTCATGCAGCCGGTGAATGATCCGTGTTTGCCTTTGCGCTCGACCAGGTCGCCGCCGCAGGCCGGACAGGTTTCATCGATAGGTGTGGGCGGCTCACGGCGGGCTTTGGTCTGCTGCTGGGCCGCCTGACCGGCTGCGCCCAACTGGAGTGTGAAGTCAGCCCAGAAGGCTTTCAACACAGCCAGGCGCGTTGCTTCACCGCGCGCCACCGCGTCCAGCGCTTCTTCGAGGTGTGCGGTATAGGGCACGGCGAACAGGTCGGGGAAGTGCGCTACCAGAAAGTCACAGAGAATCGTGCCGGTGTCGGTTGGTACCAGGCGCTTCTTCTGGAGTTTGGCGTATTCGCGCTGCTTCAACGTTTGTACCATGCTGGCGTAGGTCGATGGGCGACCGATACCCAGCCGCTCCAACTCGCGCACGAGCGACGCTTCGGTGAAACGCGGCGGCGCTTTGGTTTGACGTTCGACAGGTAACCACTTGACCAGACGCAGGGCTGCGCCTTCTTGCAGGAAGGGCAGCGGGTTGTCCGCTTCGACCTCTGCATCCGGATCAGGCGGTTCCTGGTAGACCTTGAGGAACCCATCAAAGATCAGGCGGCGTCCTTTGGCCTGGAACGACAGCGGGTAGGCTTGTCCCTGGGTTTTGCCCGCCAGGATTTCAACCACCTGCACCGCGTAACGCGCCGGAGCCATCTGCGACGCGACAAAACGCTGCCAGATGAGGGTGTAGAGTGCCGCGCCATCACCCTCGATCTCCTCCGGCAAGTGCGTTACATCGGTAGGCCGGATTGCCTCGTGGGCTTCCTGAGCGTGTTTGGTCTTGGCCTGGTAGCTGTGCGGTTGATTCGGCACGTAATCACCGCCATAGGTACGGGCGATGTACTGCAAGGCCGCGCGCTGCGCTTCCGGCGCGATGTCCACACCATCCGTGCGGTGGTACGTGATCTGTCCGGCTTCATAGAGGCGCTGGGCGATCTGCATCGAACGTTCCGGCGACAGCCCTAACGCCTGACTCGCCGCCTGCTGTAAGGTGCTGGTGGTGAAGGGCGGGTAAGGGTTGCGGCGCTGCTCGCCGTGTTTGACGCTGCCCACCCAGAAAATGGCATTGGTCAAACCTTTGGTCAGCGACTGTACCTGTTCATGGTTGAGCCGTTCGACGGACTGCTGCTTGACGGTGTTCAACTGGGTAGTGAACTCACCGGTACCGGCTTTCAAGTGGACGTCCAACGTCCAGTAAGTTTCGGGTTTGAAGGCGGTGATTTGCCGTTCGCGTTCGACCACCAGGCGCAAACAGGCGCTTTGCACCCGCCCGGCGGAATAACGCCCATCCAATGCCTGACAGGCCACCGGCGACACGAGATAACCGACGAGGCGGTCCACGATGCGGCGCGTCTGCTGCGCTTCAACCAGATTCAGGTCTACCGAGCGCGGAGACTCAACAGCGGCTTTCACTGCCCTCTCCGTGATGGCGGTGAAGGTGATACGATACACCGGCTTGTCCGGTGGCAGATCGGCCAGTTGCAGCACATGCCACGCGATGGCCTCCCCTTCGCGATCGGGATCGCTGGCGACGTAGACCGCTTCCGCTTCACGGATGGCTTTCAGCAGCCGCCGGACGGTGTTGGCCTGGCGCGGCAGCACCTCGTACACTGGGCGGAAGTCAGCGTCCACCTCAATGCCCAACGTACTCTGGGGCAGGTCACGGACGTGACCGCGCGTGGCTTCGACGCGCCAGCCCGGTCCGAGGATGTGGCTGATGGTCTTTGCCTTGGCAGCCGATTCGAGAATCATCAACTTACCGGTCATAGGTTTCAACTCTCCGAAGATAATTGAGCAGACCTACGAGCATTCGAAGCTGCTCGCGTGTCCGCTTGCGGTCGGTGTGAGGGAGGGGCGTCCAGGTAGTCCGCGAGTTCTTTCTCGCGGAGTACCAGCCATACCGGCCATTCCAGGAAAGCCTGATAAGCTTCCTCTTCCATCGCCTGGAATGGGCTGGTTGAAGTCGTTTGTTTAGCCATAACTGCTCCATGTATTGCTCACAGATTGATGGGTGATAGTATGGGCATCGTGGTGACTCTTTGACCTTGTTTTTTCCTATGTTTGGACATCAGGTTTGACCGAACCTCTGGACCTCTGAGAGTGGTGCCCGATTGGCAAGCCAGAAGATGCCTGTCTCCTGGATGTCCAGCACAAACTGGAAACGCGGCAGCGAAGCAATGATGTCCAGGTGGTGCTGGTTCAGATGCTGGAAAGCCGCATCCTCGCGGAAGACGTTCATCCCCTGCCGCTGCGAGAAAATGACGCGGATGGGGCAGTTCTCGAAGACCAGTCTCGCCTTCCCATCGAGCATGACCGACATCTGTTGATCAATTACAATCAGTTTTTTGCGCTTGGTGCGGAAGGTCTTGGCCGCCTCGATCAGGAAGTCCAGCAGGGATGGATGCCGCATCAGGCGGTAGACTTCATCCACCGCGATGATACGGGGCTGTTCGTCGTACAGGCTGTCGCGCCGGATGGCGGACAGCACCTGCGCATAGGCGAGGGCGGTCATGATGGGATCACCCTCCAATTCGTGGAATGAGAAGACACGCGGCCCGATCTTCGCGCGGCCACTGCGCCCAAAATCGACAGTGGTATGGCCGTTGAGAAACTTCGCCCAGGGGCCGGAACCGGTACACAGCCCGGCGATTTCGTCAGCCAGGTCGCGCGCGATCTGTTTGATGTGCGGCTTGTCACCCAATCCCGCCAGTACATTACAAACCGTCTCGCAGGTCGGTGCGATTTCCGGCGTCACGGACGCCAGGTTGCCAAAACCGGCATAGAGAATTTCGAGCGCCTCACCCAGCAGGCCGCGTTCCAGGTTCTCACGCTGGCCGCTCGAAAGCTGGCGGCCCAGCACCGTCTCGTAGATGCGGATGGTATGTGATTTCTGCTCAATGAGTGTCGGGAACATCACGTCCTGCGGGTTAAGACAGGTATGTTGGGCGCTGAGCACGTACCAGGGCAGGTTGAAGGCTTCGACCAGATGCCGCCCATGTCCCATTGGTTCCAGCATATCGAAGGGGACACCCGATTCGGCGTATTCACGGGAAAGATAACCGTTCAAAAGAAACGTCTTCCCATACCCGGTCACGCCTACCCATACCTCGTGTGTAGCACGTTTGTCACGCCAGGAATTGTGAAATACCGGGTAAGCAGCACCAACCGCTTCGCCGCGCAACACACCATCGGTCGTGGACAGTTTGCGGTGGCCGAGCGGCGCGAGCATCAACGCCAACTCGCGCGACGTGACCGGCCAGGTGGTGGCGGGCACGTTGATGAGCTTGCTGGCCTTGTGCGAGAAAAAGCCCACGGACTGCGCCAGCAGTTCGCCCACTTCCTGCCGCAGCAGGAACCAGGGTCGCGTTTCGTTGACCACCTCATGCACGCGGCGCTTCAGCGTGCTCAGGTCCGGCGCGAACACGGCGATACTGATCTGCACCTGGTGCAGCGCGTCCCCGGCGTTGATCTCTTGCAGGGTCTGGCGGCAGTCGTTGATGCGGGTAATGGACCGGCTGTCTTCACCGCGTACACCGGCCAGGTGAACCTGATAGGCCGCGATGATGTTTTCGACCGCATCGACCGCTGTGTTGCGCTCGAAGGTTTTGGGGATGTCCACCACGAGGGCCAACGGGATATTGAGTCGCAGGACGTTGGCGAGTGGGCGGAAGAAGTTCCAGCTTGCGGGCAGAAACTCGTAACTGGTCAGGATCGCCAGCAGCGGACGCCCCCCCGGTCGCCCAACCGGAGCCAGGTGCCAGAACGGTAACTCGCGCAGCTCGTAGCGCCCGTCAAACAACGGGGGCAGGGGCGCTTCAAAAACCGGGGTGTCGAAGGCCGACATCATACCACCCGCGAGGGCACGGGGCATTTCATCCGACCACAGCGCCATGCCACACAACGTGCGTTGAAAATCCGCTTCGGCTTGCAGCATCTCGTAGTGGCGGCGGTATTCCATCAGCAGGTTGGCACGGCGCTCGTCACCGGTTTCACGCGCGGCGCGGCTGACCTGGGCGATCTTCTCATCCAGGTTGGCTTCCTGCTGCCAGCAGAAGAACCGCGCCGGACCGGGGATGGTGCGCAGCCAGGTGGCAAAGCGCGCTTGCAGGGTCTGCACACCGTCTTCGGTGGCGTGCAGCATAATGTCGAAAGGTTCGAGGAGAAACGTCCGTACTGGCGTATGTTTGTCGGCCATCAGCGGCTTCCTTCCAGTGGTTTTTCGAGGAATACCAACCCACTGTCGTGATCGGCTTCATCCGCGCGAGCAAAGGTGATCCATTCGGTCATGTCGGCTTCGACGTCGCCTTCCGGCGGGGCAAAAACGATACGTGCATCCAGGGTGACCAGATCGGAGGGCACTTCGAACAGTGAGCCGAGTTGACCAATTGGGCTGTTAGGCTTACGCGCAGCGGCCAGCATCAGACTGCCACGCACGCGGTACAGCAGGCGCTGCCACAACGGAATACCGCCGCGCGGTCCGGTCAGAGCCAGCGCTGCGATGAAAGCGACAAAGGCCAGCACAAACGCCAGGTTGCCCACCGCAAAGCGGGTGATGATGAGGACCATGCCACCGCCAACCCCGGCGAACAGCAAGCGTTTGAAGGGGATGCCCATGAACCCCTTTTCGTCGCGGCGCAGCACGTGCGATTTGATGTCAGCAGCCATGAACACTTCCTTGAGCCTGAGCAAAAGCAGCCAGCCGGTTGCACTGACTGCTCTTGCGGTCGGCCACACTAAACCGGAACGGGTGAGGGCTAGGAGAATGAAATGAGGCTGGCAACGGTGGATGCAGCAATGACGAACAGGAGACCCACCACGACTTGGTTGGCGGCACGTGGGTTGTCCTGCTTCCACTGGCCGATGATCGGCCATGAGGACCCCATGTACATGAGGCCAAGACCGATAAAACCCAGGAAAGCGGCCATCGGGGCTACGAGTTGGGCGACGGATTGCGCTTCGGCAAACCACTGCTCAATGGTCTGACTGATTGACACGATGAAGATCCTCCATAATGGACTGAAACGAGTGTTGTCAGAGCGGAGTGGTGTGAGCCGCGCTCAACGACGCGTTTTTCTCCTTAGGTGTGGGGTCTGTTCGCGACATGGACCACCCCGCTCAACTGACACTCTCAGCATAACAAAGTGGGGTGGTCATCCATGCGGAGAATTACCATTTTTGAAGGGAGGAAGTGACCAGTTTCAGATGTAAAATTCCGAGGTGCCGCTGATCTGAAAGAATAACAGCCGATCAAGGTGACCGGCTGTGGAGAATTCGGGTTTTGAAAGGTCGTTAGTTGAGTTCCAAGGCGTACCGGTAGGTCCCAAAACTCAACATGGCATACGGTTCACCGGTCCATGCCCAATGCAGGGTCAAATCCACCGCTTGACCGGGCAGTAAGGTAAACGGCTCCAACCCATCGGCAATGGCCCAGGGACCGGGCGGCTGCGGCGCGTAACCAAAGGCAATCGCGAAGTCTTCAGGGCGCAGGTCCACCGGTCCCGGTTGTGCATTGTAAGCCCGGAGTTGGATGGTAATCCGCCCCTCAATCGTCGTTACCGAAATCACATCGACATGCAGCAGGTCACGCGCCGGGATAGGCGTCGCGGTTGGCACGCGCGGTGTCGGCGTCACTTCCGGCTCCGGCAAGTCCAGGATGGCAGCCAGCAGATCGCCCCTTGAGAGTTCCTGCTCCGGCGGATAGGTTGCCAGGACCAACTGCCGTGTTGCGGTCGGCGCGCCTCGTTCGTCTCGCTCGCCGATCAGAACCAGCACCAACCCCGGCTCGACCTGCCGGAAGGCGCTGGTATCGCTGCGGCTGACGACGGTCTGGCTGGCAAACTGGAACTCCTGCACCGCGCCCGTGTTCAGGCGCAAACTGAAGGTTGTACCCGGTCCCAAAGTCTCGAACAGCGCAGCGTTTTCTTCCGACCAGGGCACGCCGATCACCGGACGCACCGACAGGCTGTGAATGAACGAAGCCGTGTCCGGGTTAGGATCGTACTCCCACTCGGATACCTCCACCTTCCGCCGCTGCACCACAAAAACACGCGGTTGGGATTGTCCGGCGGGCAGGATTTGCAGGTTGACCGGATAGGCCGGGGCGCGGTCACGGACCCCATCACGGATGATCACGTCCTGTTCTTCAAGAGCGATCGGTGTGGGTGAGGGCGTGTAGCGCAAGGTCGGTGTGGCATATGGCGACACGGTGTTTGCTACCTCGGCTGGGGCTGAATCATCCCCACCGCCCCGCAACAGCAGCACAAAGATGAAGAAGAACAGAAACAGGGCCGCACCACCCAGGATCAAAACCATCTGAGTGCGGGTGTTCGTGGGCGGCGCATGTTCTACTTCCGGTGCGACGTGCGCCTCCCCTTCGCGTACCGCCGCCTGGATACGGGCCGGAGTCTTGGCCCAGCGCGCGCCAATCGGTACCAACGCATCGCTGGCATAACGCTGGATCAGGGCGGTCACGACCTGAATTTCAAGCGCATCGGAACCGGACGCGCCGTTGGTATTGATTTCGCGCTGGTAGACCGTCTGGTAACGGTGCTGGCGGTCGGTGGGCACCAGTTCCCACAGTGAGCGCAGTTCCTCAAGACTCTGCGTGCGTAGTTCTTCAATGGTATGGTACGTCAGTTGTTCGCTCATGATGAAACCCCTTGTTGCGTATTCGCCGCCTGGCTGCCCGCCAGTGCTGCCTGGGATAACATCGCCTGATCAAGTCCGTTACTTTCCGATGTATCCACCGTGACCTGGACCTGGGGCTGAATATTGATGGCTGGCACTGCCGCAGTCCCGCGCGCTGAGATCGCAGTCGGCAGCATGGCGGCGGCCTGTTGCAGCGCATTCACGGCGCGTTCCGCGCCTTCCCACCCGGTATTCAGAGTGCCGCGCGCCTGCTCGACCAGGGCGGTACGGGTTGGCGGCGTGAGTTCGCCGGTGGGTGAGTTTTTGACTTCCGCAATCACGGCTTGGGCTTGCTGGCCGGTCAGCCCCAGGCGCAGCGCCTGGTGGCCAAACAATCCCAAACGCGACACATCACCCTGGATCGGGGCGCGGTCATCAGCTTGCGGTGTAACGCCCATCGCCCGCGCGATGCCCTGCGCAATAGTGAAGTGGTCCGCGCTACCCGCCATCGGTTCTCCGTCCAGAGTGCGCTGTACACGCATCTGGGAGATGAAGTCGCCCATCACACCGGCGACGTTATCCGCCCCTTCCACGCGCATCAGGCCCAAAACCTGCTGGGTTTGCCCTGTTTGCAGAGTTGCGCCCAGAGTGGCGATACGGTCCTCGACCTCTTCGCCGTGTATGTCGGAAGCATAGGCTGCGCGATCCTGATCATGTTTCGCCTGGCCCGCCTGCGCACGCACGTCTGAGCCAACGGCGCTGACTCGTTCTTCAACCTCTTCGCCCTGTGAATCGGAGGCGTGCTGGACACGTTCGACTGCGGCGTGAGTTTGCCCCGCGTGCGAACGAACGGATGCGCCTACATCACTGACACGCTCCTCGATTTCCTCACCGGGATCGCCTGCCGCCACCGGAGGCCGGATCACGGCGGGCAGTGGTACTTCACCGGCCAAGGGCGTAAACGTGCCCATACGGCGAGGCCGGGTGGGGTGGGCAGGTGCAGTGGTTTCGGTATCGTCCGGATCAGCCGGTTCGGCAGGTAGACTCAGGCCGCGCTTGTGTTTGACCTGCTGGCTGCGATCACTGAGCAGATGCGCGCCAATCACCGGACCGGCCACGCCACCCACCACCGGCAGACTCTGGCCCACCTGACGCAGGACCGCGCCCTCGGTGAATTCGTCGGCCATCTGGCCCAGGTCCGTGTTGCGCGTGCCGGGCAGATAGGCTAATGTGCGCGCTGCGCTTTGCAGCCGCCGCGAGCCACCCAGCAAGACTCCGGCAGTCTGGGAAAGCGTCGCGCCGCGATTCATGGCCGCCGCACCGGCCAACGCGCTGCTGCCCACATTCACCGCCGCAGCGGTGGCCCCAACACCTGCTGCAACTCCGGCTCCAGCCAATCCTAACCCAACCGCGCCTGGCGCGACCATCACGCCGCCAGCCGCCTGTCCAATCGCGCCAAACAGCCGGTTGAAGCTGTTCCAGACCGCTTTGACGCCGCTCCACAGCAGCACGAAGATGAAGATGGTGCAGAGCAGGCTCACGCCCAATACCACCAACGCATTCTGAGTGGCGGCTGCGCCCAGCAGAAACGAGATGATGAGGGATTGCATCAGGGCGATGACTACCGTCTGCACGATAAGTTCAATCCACATATCGAGGATTGAGCGGGCGATCACCTCAGTTTTTCGGAAAAAGGAAAACAGGAGGGCAATGCTGAAACTGACAAAGGTCAAGCCTTGCGCGATGGTCAGCAGCAGGAAGATGAGCTGTTCGATCACACCAAAGATGACCATCGGCCAGGCCGAGAAAATCCTGAACTGCGCGGCTCCTGCCTTATCAATTGACAGTTTCCGCTCATCCTCCCCGAGCGGGTCGCCAAAGAACTGCGAACTGTGCAGGCTGTAGAAGTACGAGTCCTCGTAGAACTGCCAGTGTGTGGGCAGGGCGGGATCGTACAACGCGCCGCGCGGCTGGAAACAGGCAGTCAGGGTCGGGGGCGGATAGCCCATCACGTCCTGACCGTCGGCCAGCAGGTAGGCCAGGGCGATATCCAATCCGTCCACATCGTTACTAAATCCGGTCGCGCTGGGCAGGTAGGGTCCCAGCGCGTCACAGGCTTCGAGCGGCGGCAGGTCACTGCTGGTCACGGCTCCGAGCGAACTGAAGGGGCTGCCTGCGCTCTGCATACTGTCCAGGGCAACGGTGTAAAACCCGGTGCTCAGGTCACGGCGAAAATCGTGCATCCCCTGGTACAACATCGGGCCAAGTTGGAAGAACACGATCCCGGCCAGGTACCAGCCAATCGCACTGCGCGGACGGACCACGTCCAGTTTGACAAACGCCGCCAGCAGGTAGGTGATGCCCAACACCATGAGGGCGATCACGAATGACATGCTGACCGTGACCTGCATCTGGCTGTTGGTCTGTGTGATGAGCGGCGCGAATACATTCTCAGCCAGCCACAGGTTGGCGAGTTCGATGGCATGACCCATCATGAACAGCCCTTTTTGCAGTGTCCACCCGGCAACTGCTAACAAGTGCAGCAGGTCGTACCACAGCTTGTCAATCTGGACTTGTAATCCATCGAGTACGTCATCTACCCAGGGCATAGGCTACGGCTCCTCAATATCACCGGTGCAGATGGTGTTAATCTCGTTGATCCATGACACGATGTTCTGGCCCGGTACGATGGTTGGAATCCCGCCACCATCATCACGGGCGGTCACGTCCAGCACATACGAAACGCGCCTCACCGTACCGCGTGGACCGTAAGCCGCCAGCGTGAAAGATTTGGTTTCTCCCGGCTGCACGTCGGTCAGTTCGTAGTTGGGCGTGAACCCGGCTTCCTCAGCCGCCGCGATGCTGGCTCCCCAGACCCCTTCGGTCTCCATGCCGCCGGGCAGGGTGATTGTGCTGACGTACATCTGGCCTGCCGGGAAGATGTCGTATTCCACTGAGCCAACGTTCTTGACTTCGAATTCCCAGGTGAAGATCGACTGCGGCTGACCACTCGCGTCGGGTTCCGCCGCAGGCAGATCGCTGATGCTGGACACGCGGAAGCGCAACTGCAAACCTGAAGGCTGCACCGGCGTGTAGATGGCGTCACCTACAAAGTAGTCATTGGTGCGCACGTACAACGTCGGTGTCGGCCAGGGGGTATAGGTCGGACGCGGTGTGGGCGTCATACTGCCCGGCGCGCCGCCCGGCGGTGGGTTGAGTGGATTTGGGTAGATGTAGTACGTCACCCGTGTGACACCGTAGCTGCCCGGCACACCTGCGCCGCTGGCGTAGATGCTGACCGAAGCGTAGTACACGCCGGTGGGGATGGTGATGGCGTACAGATTGGTCCGGGTCGGGCCGGGGATGGTATCGACCGCGATGTACCCGTTGCTGCCCGACCAGTAATACGGATAGGTGCTCGTGCTGCCCGAATACGACAGGTAGACCGTTCCAGCATTCTGGCCGGTCCACTGGGCGTAGATCGTGTTGAAGTTGGGTGCAACCTGGTACCAGCTCAGGTTGGAGGCGAAATAGGGCGGCCACAACGGCTGGCTGGTCGCAGGCTGCGTATGTGTCGCGCGTGGTGTGCTGGACGGGCAGATGTACTGCGGCAGACCGGTGACCTGGAGATTGTTCACCGTGCCTGCACAGGCCAGCGCCGAGATGACCAGGGAAAACACCGCCAGGGAAAAGGCGATCCATTTACGATTGCGGTTCATATTTTGTACCTCTAGGGTATAAGGCCGGGCTGGTTGCCTGCGGGAAGGAGTAAGGTGAAAGTTGAATCACCGCCGCCCCACCGGCGCGAAACATCCCACGACTGGCCGAAGTACGGAATAACGAGACTGACGCGGGCATTGGTCTGCAACTGGATGCGCGCATAGCCGGTTTCGTCGGTAAAGGCTTGCGCCAGCGCGCGGTTGGTGTCGACGTCCACCAATCTCACGGGGATACCGCGTACCCCTTCGGCGGGATCGACAGAGCGGTTGGCATTCTCGTCGTAGGCTATGAGCACCGCCACCGTCACCAGTTCCGGCGGCGCGTCAGTAGCGGTTGGTTGAATAGCCGGAGGCCCCTGGATGAGTTCCACCCGGCGGGCTGGATGTGGTTCTGCGGTTGGCGTGTATGAAACAGCAGGTGTGATTACGGTGGATGGGCTGCTGTGATACGTCAGGACTGCATCCAGCGCGAGCATGGTGTCCGAGCTGGCCGGGTTACGCTCGCCGGTATTGCGCACCAGCAGCGTGTGTGATCCAGCCACGACGAGAAAGGTATCGGTGCAGGTGAAATGCGCTTCGGTGGAGTAGGAATCGACTGTGCCTGCCACACGACCATCCACCGCCACTTCCCAGATACCGCCGTTCCAGAAGGCGACGTAACACACGCGCACGCCTTCGCCCTCGAAGTCCAGGCGCACGACGGCGTCTGTGTCCACGCTGTAGCGGTACTCGTTCTGACCGGCGGACCATGACCACATGTCGATCCATTCGCCGTTCAGGTAGTCCAGCGCGAGATGATCTGACTCAAAGCGTACCCACTCATCCAGTGGTAGCGTGTCGGTTGTTACTAATGGCTCCACTGCCAAACCTGCCACGCCCGGCATAACGGCGGTGACTTCCAACACGCGCACTGCTAGCGTGGGCGTGATCGTTGGCGTCGGTGACGCGGTTGGTGTTGGCGATGCCGTTGGCGTCCGGGTCGGCGTGACCGTTGGTGGGAGCGTGATCTGCACCGTCACGGTGGCAGTCACGGTCGTGGTCGATGTGATTTCCACTGGGGGTGAATCATCGTCACTGTTGCTGCCACAAGCAGCCAGCATCACAACCAGCAAACACAAGGAAAAGATGCGTACCATATAAACACTCCGGGAACTCGACGAATGTCAACTCTCATCGTACCGGAGTGGGGTGGGGCATCATGCGGAGAATTACGTTTTCAGAGCGCAGGTTTTACCTGTTTGGGAGCGCAAAATTCCGAACAAACAAAAAACGCCCGGCTTTTCAGACCGGGCATTCGGGATTTGGTACGACCAATCTCATCAGGACACAAAGCCTTCTCGTGCAACCAGGGCCATGAGCTGCATGTTCGTCTCAGCCCCAAAGCGGCGGCGTAGTCGTTCACAGATACAGTACACGCGCCGGATCGGAATGTGGCGGATGTACGCAATTTCCTGCAAGCGGTGTCCTTCAGCGATCTGTCGCAGGATTTCACGCGCTTCCGCATCGATCTGCCAGTCGCCTTCACCGGTTTGCATCGCCAGCAGATAAGCAGAATTGGACGAGGGTGACAGGTAAGGCTGCCCCCGCACCACGTTTTGAATTGCTTCTACCAGGTAGAGACTGAGCGGATCGAACTTATACAGATACCCCATCACTCCCCTCATGAGCAGGTCGTGGACGATCAGCCCTTCGACAAGATTACTCAGGATGATGATGCGCGCGCGGGGAGCCGCTGCCTTCACACGCTCAAGCAGGGTCAACACGTCTATCTCAGGCTCCAGCCGGTCACCCAGCAGAATCACATCCGGGCGCAGCTTGCCCAACGCATCCAGCATATCGGACAACAGGTGGTAGGTTCCCACCACTTGAAAATCATCCCGACCGCGCAGAATGGTTTTCATACCCTCTCGCGCCAGGTCCATGTCATCGGCGATCGCGATCTTAATGGTCATCTCGTGTACCCCATGGCTATTCTCACAGACTCCAGCATAACACAGGGAAGAAAGGCAACAACAGTGACAAAATCGGTACTTAGTGAGGGGCAAAATTACCAGCGAACAAGAGCGCCCATGAATCATAAAACCCGGCGAAGCTGCACCGGGTTTCGAATAAATCCGCGTAGTCAATCTGACTCGTATTAGATCAAGCCGCGCCGGATTGCCTCATGCACTGCTTGCTCATTGGTCTGGACGTCCAACTTGTCGAGGATATTTCTCCGATATTTATAGACGGTGTCTCGCTTGATTTTCAGGGTAACTGCAATTCTTTGCGGATCAAGCCCTCCCTGGGCCATCAACTTCAAAATTTCCAGTTCACGTTCAGTCAGCGGATTATCCTGCGGTGCATTGGCACATACCAGGGCAATGGCAGGCGATAGAAACTGTTCTCCATCATAGACCCGGTGTACACCAATAGCCAGCAGATCGTTCAGTCTCTCATCTCGATCCATTACGCCCGTAGCCCCACATTCCAGGGCGGTCTGAACGGTCGAAGCAGTCCACTGTCGCCCCAACACAATTAAACGCAGGTGGGGCCGCGTTTCGCTCAAGCGAGCGACTGTTGTCAATAAGCTGGGAAGGGGAAGGGTGCCACCCAACAACAGTACATCCAACTCTTCGCCAGATTCCAGCAGCATCCCGGCATTATCAAAGATGCCCACAAAATCAATTTCACGATCACGGCCAAGGATATCCTTGACCGCCACCTGCACCAATTCCTGATCATCAATCAAACCAGCTTTGATGGTCATTAATCTCACCTCCTCCCGTTGCGCATTCCATATTAGCTCATATGTTCTGTTTCAAATAGAGTCATTATCTCATGCCCGTTGAGGAAAAACAATATAGTATTGGTCATAGTAATGTTTGATTACAGTTTGTTAGATTGTGATAATCTTATTTTCAAAATGGTAAAGAAAATCACGAACTGCTTTTGTGCCAGACGATCTGCGATACTCCTGCGGTCGATGAATTACTCATGGATAGGTTGAAACAGGATAAATTAATATCCTAATATTGGTACTACGCCATCCCACTTTCAACCCCCAGGAGTGCCAATATTCCCCCTTACCAGGTCAAAATCTACCCTCCAAAAATCCAATATTGGCATTACCCAGGCTAACCTTTTTTGATACCCTTAAATAGTCGAACAAATGAGCCGAAAGATGTGAATCGGATGCGGATAACGGATGCCAAAAAACTGGCGGCGGGGTGGTTTTAATGAGCACAACTCACCGGTTATCAGAGATGGATGTCTACGTGTTGGCCCGCGCACTGGCGGGACAGCCCTGGGATGAACTTCCACTCAGCCCGTTAACAGATTTGCTACTGACCAACCTGGACGTGAACACACCCGAAGAGATGCAGATATTGCGGCGGGTGTTGGGGCCAGATGCGCTGCAAGCGATCTTTTCAATTAATCCCAAAGGGGCTGCGCCATCGTTGAAGGCCCGGTCGAATGACATCGATACGGTGCCCGATTTGCCGGAATCCGCCTGGCTGAATGCGGAGCAGCAGCGGCAGGCGGCGGAGGTTTGCTCCTGGCTGGACGAGTACATGTCCTGGGCCAGCAGTGCGGCCAATGAAACCCCGCTGCATTTTCACGAAGGGGCTGGTTTGTGGTTGGCGGCGCTGGCGATTGGTCGCCGGTTGCACATTCACACGCCCTGGGGCCAGGAAGTGTTTCCCAACCTGTTTGTGATGCTGGTCGCAGTCTCGACCTACTATCGCAAATCTGCCGGGCTGAGTCTGGCTGGTAAGGTCGCCCGCGCGGCCATGCCGCACATGATCCTGCCCCAACCGGGGTCACCGGAAGCGTTCATGAGCATGTTAGGTGGCGTGCTGCCGCCCAATTTCGAAGAGATTCCGCCGGGTGATCGCGACCGGTTGGTCAAGGGCAACCGTTATGCGGCCCAACGCGGCATCCTGCGTGATGAGTTATCAGCGCTGTTCAAGTCCTTTGGTCGTGATTACATGCAGGGCATGAAAGAACTGCTGATGCAGCTCTACGACTGCCCTGACTATCTCGACTCGAATACCAACAATCGCGGCATGGTTGTTATCCGCGATGCGGCGCTTTCCATCCTGGGGGCAGCTACTCCGGCGGAGTTGTCGGTTTCGCTCACCCAGGGGGATTGGTTTAATGGGACGCTCGCTCGTTTTGTGCTGCTCACGCCGGAGCCGGATTACGCCGAACGACCGGCGGCCAGCGACGTGACGCTGCCGGAACACCTGGTGCGCCAACTGCGCCAACTGCACGAGGCGCTGCCTGCGCCGCCGGAACCGCAGGCTATCGGCGAAGCGCCCGCTCTCGAATCCTGGTCGCTGAGCGCGACCGACATCTGGGAGCCGATGCACGCCTACGAGCGTGTCCTGCGCGAGATGACTGCTCCGAATTCATCACTGGACGACCGTCTGCGCACGGTGTATGGACGCTTGCACGTCCAGGCATTGAAGGTGGCGATCTGTCTGGCAGCGCTGGACTGGATCGCCCTGGGCGACCGGCGGCAAAACAAGCCGGTCGTGCGCGCCGCGCACTGGTACCGGGCACAGCAGATCGTTGAGACCTGGCGGGCCTCTGCCCACCGGCTGCTCTATGACCTGGGTGACAGCGAAGAAGCGCGGCTGGAAACGCGCATCATCAAACTGCTGTCCGGCCAGCGGGATGGGCTGTCAGTACGCAGCATCTACCGCGCGCTGCGCTCGCCCCGCAAGCCGGTGATCGAGGCGCTCAAGGCGCTGGAACAGGACGGGCAGGTAGTGGGCGAAGTGGTTCAAACGGGCAGTCGTGGGCGGCCTTCGGAACGCTACCGGCTGGCGTAGGGAATTGGAGGCCGTGACAGAAAATAATCCCTGTCACGTGTCACACCGGCAGGCCAAAAATCGAAAATGAGGGAGAAACATTTTGGCGCGGGGAATTGACACTAACGGAAAACTGTCAAACGTCATCCGTCATTTGCGGTGACATATTCAGAAGTGGGGAACACATGGGGTTGGTAGATATGAAAGCACTGAAAGCACGACATGACCTGCGCACCCTGGTGGAGCAGGATTTGGGACCGGCACCGGCACGCAGCCGCCGCGCCTTTTTGTGGAAGTGCCCGTTTCACGGGGAGCACAAGGGGTACAGCCTGGTGGTCTGGGCCGATGGTTACCGCTGTTTTGGCAAGTGCCAGCTTCAGGGAGACGCCATTGACTGGTTGCAGCGCTATCGCGGCCTGACGTTTCAGGAAGCGGTGCAGCTGCTGGATAGTGGGCTGGGGCCGGGTCCGGTTATCACCGTGCGCCGCCCTGAACCACCGGATGATGATCCGCCGCCCGCCGCTTGGCAGGTTGCCGCGCGCAAGGTCGTCGATCTGGCTGAGGAAACGTTGTGGGCAGCGCAGGGCGAATCAGCGCTGACCTACCTGTTGGAACGCGGCCTGACCATGAAGACCATTCAGAGCGCACACCTGGGTTACATTCCCGGCGGGCCGCGCGAGTGGCGTACCATCGCCGGTCTGAGTGTGCCGTGCGGCATCATCCTGCCGTGGCTGACCAACAGCGAGGAGACCTTGTGGGCCGTGAAAGTGCGCCGGGCATCGGGCTTTCCCAAATATGTGCAGATCGCGGGCGGCAGCAGCGGCGGATTGTACCAGGCTGACCGGATCAAGGGAGCCAAAGCCGTGTTGTTTTGTGAGGGTGAATTTGACACCCTGCTCGCCCAGCAGGAAGGTGAGCCGCTGGTTTCCGCCGTGACGGTGGGCAGTGTCAGCAACACCTTGAACCGTCGTTGGCTGGCCGACTTGGTCCGGGTGCCGGTCATCCTGGCGGCCTATGACCGGGATGAAGCGGGGCAGAAAGGTACCGCGCGGTTGCTGGCGTTATCGCAGCGAGTGCATCCGGTACAGATACCCTGGGGCAAGGACCTGACCGACTATCACCTGCAAGAGGGACAGATTTTCACCTGGCTGGCGCGCGAACTGCGCCAGGTGCGGATGAGTGCCCTGGGCGAACTGAAGGGAGCCTAACCATGCCACGACCCAAACACTATAACCCGCCTGAACCCAGGAAACTGGACCGGTTCGCTCATGATGTTTGCAGGGAGTTGGGGGCGGATTTCGGACACGGAGAGATTGCCGACGGTCTCGCCAATTTCATGAAAGTGCTCACGCGGGCGTATGCCAAAGACCTGAATCGCAAACAGGGAGATGAACTTGACAATGACCGCAAAACCGCGTAAGCTACACGAAATCAAGGTGAGCGCCAAGGTGTTTGCGGCACCTCAGCGCTCTGGCCGTTGCACTAGTGTCGGTAGCGCATCGACCGCGTCAGACTCTAACCTGTCTGGTGGCGGATCGCTACTGAATCGTATCTATCCACCGGACAATCAAGGAGTCTGATCATGTCCCCCAAGAAAAAACGTCCCACCCCTGAACAAAACAACATCGCCTTGTGTTATGTGCGTCAATCGTTCACGCGAGATGACGACGACAAAAACAGCCCGGAGCGGCAGCGTGCCAATATCGAGCGCGTCTGCCAAGAGAATAACTGGGTGCCAGAGTGGTACGAGGATGCAGAAGGGCATAAATCCGCCCGCAAGGTGCAGAACCGTCCCGGTTGGCTGGCGCTTGAAAAACGCCTCGGTGACGAGGATGTAGCCGCTCTGGTCGCCAATGATCTCGCGCGCCTGCACCGCAAAGGCTGGCGCGTCGGTGACCTCATCGAGCGGCTGGAAAGGTACAACGTGGCGCTGGTGCTGGCCGCACCCAACCGCCATGTGGACACCTCAACCCCGATGGGGCGCATCTTCATTCAGTTTGCTGCCATCTTCGATGAGTATTACGCCGAAGACATCTCGCAGCGCGTCAAAGACAACATCCAGTACCGTAAAGCGACGGGCAAAAGTGTCGGCAAGCCACCCTTTGGCACCATACGTGGCGACGATGGGTATCTCATGCCCATCCGTGACGGGGCGTGGCTGCTGGAGAGTGGCAAATACCAGGCCGGACAGCCGGATGAACCGCCGGAAACCGGCGCGATATGGCGCAGCTATTACGAGTGCGCCGGGTACATCCTCGCTATCTACGCCGAAAACCGGATTGGTCTGGAGAACATTGCCTACCAGTTGAACGAAGAAGGCTGGCCGTTCAGTGACCGCCAGGGCAACCCGCGCATGGTCACTCGCGACGACATCCGGCGCGTGGTAGGTAACTGGCCGGAATACGGCGGCATGGTGATGGACTTGCAGAGCAAGAGCCGCCCAGCCTACGAGCCGCTGGAAATCGACGAACTGCCGCTGCGAGAAGACAGGGCGGTATTTCCGCTCGAGTTGGTGCGAGCCGTGGGGAGAGTGCGCGCTGAGCGCTCCTTTCGCCCGGCGGACAAGGGAGTAAAACGCGAAGCGAGCCAGTATACCCTGAGTGGGATTGTGTTCTGTGCGCACTGCGACAAGCTGATGCACGAAGAGAATGAACCGGGGTTACGCACGCGGCTAACCGGACGCACCGACAAAAACGGCATCCGGCGTTACAAGCATAAGACCGGGATTACCTGCGGTGTGACCAACCGCTCTATCCCGTGTGACGACATTGAGGAGGACTTCGGGCGGTTGATCAAGCTGCTGACCGTCAACGAGCAGGCCATCGACCTGATGTCCGAACTCGCGATTCAGGCCGAGAACGGCGGCGAGTTCATTGAGGACGAGGAGGAATTCGAGCGCCAGAAAACGACCGCGATTGCGCTCTGCAACCGTCGCATCGAAGCCGCTCGTTTTCTCTTCCTTGATGGCGAAATTGACCGCGAGGATTATCTGATTCGCAAAGAGCAGAACGAGCGCGAAATCGCCCACTGGGAAGCGCGCACGACTGAAACACAGGAGATTGCGCTCGAACTGGCGATCTGCCTGGATGCGATTGACAAGATGGCGCGCCTATGGGACATCGCGGACGATGAAGACCGCAAGGGTATGGCACAGAACCTGTTTGAGGAGGTGGTGGTCAATCTGGATACACGCCGGATTGAGAGCTTCCGACTCAAGCCCTGGGCGGACCGGTTTCTGGTTTTGCGGATGGAACTCTATCGCGATGAATATCCTGATCTGGCGGCTCAGGTAGAGGAAGATTTGGCCGAAAATGAAACTCCCCCGGCTGATGAAGGCCAGGGGAATCATATGCCCCATAGGGGACTCGAACCCCTGTTTCCGCCTTGAGAGGGCGATGTCCTAGGCCGCTAGACGAATGGGGCGTTTCAACGACCGTTCCGAATTGTACCAGCCCCCGGAATCGTCGTCAAGGCTTCGTGCCGAATTCCCCAGCCAACACCTGTGCGCGAACCTCCCGAATGCGCGTCACCCATTCCTTCCCCGCCAGATGCGCCGCCTCGGCGAAATCGGCGCCCTGGCTGGCATAGATGATCGCCCGCGCCACACCGATCACCGGTCCCAGGCCGTGCCGCGTCACGCCGTGTTCGACCGCCGTAGCGAGATCGCCTTGTTGAACGCCCAATCCAGGGATCAGGAAAGGGAGGTTAGGCGCCCAACTCCGGATCCGCGCCAGGTCGCGCGGCTGAGTCGCGCTCACGACAATGCCGATCTGGTCGGGATGTTGGTGCGCCAGCGTATTGAGCTGGGCCGTCACAAACCGGAACAACGGCGCCTTGTCGCTCGGCCAGAGCTGGAAGTCGTTGCCCGTCGTGTTGGATGACCGCACCAGCACGAACACCATCCTGTTCTCATACGCCAACAGCGGCGTAACTGCGTCCATGCCAACGTATGGCGTCACCGTGACGGCATCTGCGCCCAGGACGTCGAATGCAGCGCGAGCATAATATCCCGCCGTCAGGCTGATGTCACCGAACTTCGCATCGAGGATCACCGGGATATCATCCGGAACTTGAGCGATGGTGGCTTGCAGCGCCTGGAATCCTTCGGGGCCGTAAGCCAGGTAAAACATCAGGTTCGGCTTGAACGCGCATGCAAACTCCGCCGTCGCATCGACGATCGCTTTTCCGAACGTGGTGAGATCGACACCGTCCGGCATCTGATCCGCGCTGGGATCCAGCCCCACGCACAGCCACGATTGGCGACGTTCCTGGGAAGCCTGCAATTTTTCGACAAACGTGTGCGCCATGAGTTCTCTGTCATCCCCAACTACTCGACTGCTTGTTGCTTGAGTATAACGCCGAATGCCTGTGGTACAATTCGTGCCTGTTTGCTTTTCAGAAGGATGATAGTCGTGACCCAACGAGACATCATTGGCAGTCTTGCTACGGAACTCGCCCTCCGGCGCGATCAGGTGCACCGCACGGTGACCCTGCTCGATGACGGGAACACCATTCCCTTCGTCGCGCGGTATCGCAAGGAAGCCACCGGCAGCCTGGACGAAGAACAACTGCGCCGCCTGTTGGATCGGCTGACCTATTTGCGCAAGCTGGCCGAACGGCAGGACGCGGTCCTGGAGTCGATTGCTGGGCAGGGCAAGCTGACTCCTGAGCTGGAGCAGGCCGTATTGCAGGCTGGCACGCTGCAAGCTGTAGAAGACCTGTATTTGCCCTACAAGCCCAAACGCCGCACGCGCGCGATGATCGCACAGGAACGCGGGTTGGAGCCGCTCGCTGCTCGGATTCTGGCCCAGGAGCGGACGCGCGACTCGCTGGCGAGCCTGGCTCAGCCGTTCCTGAGTGAAGATGTGCCCACCCCCGACGACGCCTTCCAGGGCGCGCGCGACATCGTGGCCGAGCGGATCGCCGACGACGCGCGCAGCCGCGATCTGGCCCGGCGGCTCACCCAGCGGCAGGGGTCGCTCGTTTCGCAGGCGAGCGATGAAAGCAAAGACCCAAAAGGCGTGTTCGAAACCTATTACCAGTTCGAGGCCAGCCTGCGCGCTGCCCGCCCGCACCAGGTGCTGGCGCTCAACCGGGGCGAGCGCGAGGACGTTCTGCGCGTGCGGGTATCCGCGCCGGACGACGACATCATCGACGGGCTGCTGTGCCTCTATCCGCCGGATCGCCGCTCGATCCTGGCCGAGCAGTTGTCGCTGGCGGCAGCGGATGCCTACAAGCGCCTGATCGCCCCGGCCATCGAGCGCGAGATGCGCCGCGACCTGACCGAGCAGGCCGACCGGCACGCGATCGGTGTGTTTGCGACCAACCTGCGCAACCTGCTGCTGCAGCCGCCGCTCAAGGATCGCGTCGTGCTGGGCATCGATCCGGGCTTTCGCACCGGTTGCAAGGTGGCAGTCGTCGATCCAACCGGCAAAATGCTCGATACGGCGACGATCTACCCGCACCCGCCGCAGAACCAGCGCGACGCGGCGCTGCGCCTGCTGGCAGGACTTGTCCAGCAGCACGGCGCCGGCCTGATCGCGATCGGCAACGGCACGGCCTCGCGCGAAACCGAGGAGTTGGTCGCCGCCCTGATCCGTGATGGCGCGGGCGTGCAGTACCTGATCGTGAATGAAGCGGGCGCGTCGGTCTATTCGGCGTCGCCGCTGGCGCGGGCGGAGCTGCCCGATCTGGACGTGTCGATGCGCGGCGCGGTGTCCATCGCCCGGCGTGTGCTCGATCCGCTGGCCGAGCTGGTCAAGATCGATCCGCGCAGCATCGGCGTGGGGCTCTACCAGCACGACGTCGATCAGAAGGCGCTCGCCGCCAAGCTCGACGAAGTGATCGAGTCGGTAGTGAACAGCGTCGGCGTCAACGTCAACACGGCTTCGCCCGCGCTGCTCCAGCACGTCGCCGGGCTGGGCCCTAAGCTGGCCGAGCGAATCGTCGAGCACCGCGATGCCCAGGGGCCATTCCGCTCGCGCATGGCCGTCAGGGCGGTGAAGGGGATGGGCGACAGGACCTTCGAGCAGGCCGCCGGGTTCCTGCGCGTGCCGGACGGCGAGAACCTGCTCGATAACACGGGCGTTCACCCCGAAAGCTACGACGCTGTGTTCCGCCTGCTGGACCACCTCGGCGTGAGTCTGTCCGATCCGGAGCTGGCGCAGCGCGTCCGGCGCGAGCGCGGGGATTGGGATCTGCCCGGCATGGCCGCCGCGCTGGGGATCGGGCTGCCCACGCTCGAAGATATCCTCGACGATCTGACGCGACCGGGCCGCGATCCACGCGCAGAACTGGCCGCGCCGGTGCTGCGCTCCGACGTGCTCAAAATGGAGGATCTCGCGCCCGGCATGTCGCTCACCGGCACGGTGCGCAACGTGGTCGATTTTGGCGCCTTCGTGGATATCGGCGTCAAGCAGGACGGGCTGGTCCACATCTCGGAGATGGCCGATTTTCACGTCCGCAACCCCTACGAGATTGTGGGAGTGGGCGACGTCGTCCAGGTGACGATTCTGAACGTGGATGTACAGCGGGGGCGGATTGCCCTCAGCTTTCGTTCGTGAGCCGGAACGCGAAAAGGAGACAAGCATGACGCTCGAAATTGGCAAGACCGCCAGCCGGTCGAAGACGTTCACCGATGAAGACGTCCGCGAATTCGCGCGGATCAGCGGCGATCACAACCCGATCCACCTGGACGACGCCTACGCCGCGGGAACTCGCTTCGAGCGACGCCTGGTGCACGGCATGCTGACTGCCAGCCTGATCTCGGCGACCATCGCCAACGATCTCCCCGGCGAGGGGACGATCTACATGAGCCAGTCGCTCCAGTTCAAGGCGCCGGTGTTCATCGGCGACACGGTGACCGCGACGGTCGAGGTGGTCAAATACCGCCCGGAGCGGCGGATCGCGACCATGGCGACGCGCTGTGTGAACCAGGGCGGGACGGTCGTCATCGAGGGCGAGGCGGTGGTGCTGGCCCCCTGACAGGGTGGCGAGCACAACTTGACATGCTTCCGCGCCTCGCTATCATAGAACTGCCTGGGACACGGGACCTCTAACTACTAAGGAGACACAGCTATGTCAGAGTTGAGTGGCCGTATTGCCATTGTGACCGGCAGCGGTAAAGGCATCGGGCACCGGATCGCGCTCGAGCTGGCTGCTCGCGGTGCAACCGTCGTGACGAATGACGTCACCGGCTGCTGCGCCGATGACACGCTGGAAGAAATCCGCCAGATGGGCGGCGACGGGCTGGCGATCACGGCGGATGTCAGCGACGCGGCGCAGGTCGAGGACCTGGTCAAGACCGTGCTCGACACCTACGGCCAGATCGATATCCTGGTGAACAACGCGGGCACCACCCGCGATAACCTGATCGTGCGCATGGACGAAGACGATTGGGACCTGATTCTGCGCGTGAACCTCAAGAGCGCGTGGCTGTGCTCCAAGGCGGTGATCCGCCCGATGATGCGCAAGAAGTACGGGCGCATCGTGAACATTTCCAGCGCCAGCGGGATCATGGGGCAGGCCGGCCAGACCAACTACAGCGCCAGCAAGGCCGGCATGCTCGGCATGACGCGCGCGCTGGCCCGCGAAGTCGCGTCGCGCGGCATCACGGTGAACGCGGTCGCGCCGGGGTTCGTCCAGACCGCGCTGGTCGAGAAGATGCCCCAGGACATCCTCGAAGAGCTGACCAGGCTGATCCCGGTGGGGCGCACCGGCCAGGTCGAGGACGTGGCCTATGCGGTGGCGTTCCTCGCGTCCGACCGGGCGAGCTACATCACCGGGCAGGTGCTGTCAGTAGACGGCGGCCTGGTGATGGGGTAGAGTATAGGTATTCACAGGCTATTCGAGGCCGCAAAAGGTGCTGACAGGCCCATGATTCCACGACATCCCAATGATACGGTAACCATCGCGCCCGGCGTTTTGCTGACCATCGTGCGCCGGGCCGTGCTCGACGTGGCCGGCGTGGTGCGCATGGGCAGCACGCCCGGCGGCGTGGACCGCTGGCTGTTTCGCCGGGTGCCGGCGGCGAACGGCGTCCAGATCCTGGTGGAAGACAGCAGCGTGACCGCGCACATTTACGTCGTTGCCGACGCATCCACCAATCTGCGCGAGATGAGCGTCCAGATCCAGAAATCGGTCGAACGCTCGATCCGCGAGCTGCTGGGCATGAAAGTGGAATCGGTGAACGTGCACATCGAGGACGTGTTTTTTACCCAGCCGGCGCAATCGACTCAGGCATAGGGGGCACGTGTTTACAGACGATTATCGACGCCAGGCTCGCGGCCTGGCTTTGCAGGCTCTTTACGAACTGGATTGCACCCGCCACGGCCTGGGCGATGTCTTGAACGAGCGCCTGACGGCGGAGTCGTTACAGGACCAGACGCGCATCCTGGCGGACCAACTGGTGCGGGGCATCCTCGAACACCGCGACAAGCTCGACGCGCTCATCCATCACTACGCGCCCGAGTGGCCGCTCGACCAGATCGCGATCATCGACCGGAACATCCTGCGGATCGCGATTTTTGAGCTTGCTTCCGGCAACAATGTGCCGGTCAAAGTGGCGATCAGCGAAGCAATCATCCTCGCCAAGACATTTGGCACCGAGAGCACGCCGCGTTTCATCAACGGGGTGTTGGGCACGCTGGTATCGCGCGAGACCGATTTGTCTTCTATCCTGGACAGCGTGTCCATGACCGATCATCACGATTAGATTCGAGCGATCTCCAAGCAATGTCCCGACATCCGGTAACCAAACAATCTCCGCCCCAAGAACCCAAACGCTACAAGACCTGGACTGCCCTGAGCGGGGAAGCCGACGAAACGCCCCTGAGTCTGTTGGATCATCTGAACGAGCTGCGCATTCGCCTGTTCCGGTCGATCATCGCGCTGGTGATGGGGGTGCTGTTCTCGGCGGTGTTCACCGACGAGATTCTCAAATACCTGATCAAGCCGTATGGCACCGAGCTTCAGGTGCTGGGGCCCACCGAGAGCGTCATCATCTACTTCCGCGTGGCGCTGCTGGCCGGGGGCATCATGGTGATCCCGTACATCACCTTCCAGTTGTTCATGTTCATAGCGCCCGGCCTCAACCGCAAGGAAAAACGCTGGGTCTATCTGTCGCTGCCGGCCACGACCGCGCTTTTCTTGATCGGCGTGGCGTTCGCCTGGTTCATTATGGTGCCGGCGGCGCTGGGCTTCTTGCAGGATTTCGAGGCCGAGATCTTTCGCGCCGAATGGACCGCCGAACGCTATATCGCGTTCCTGACGTCGATCCTGTTCTGGATCGGCGTGGCGTTCGAGATGCCGGTGGTTGTGTTCGTGTTGGCGCGGCTGGGGGTGCTGGGCCCTGGGCCGTTGATCAGAAACTGGCGGCTGGCCGTGGTCTTGATCATGATTGCCGCCGCGCTGATCACGCCCACCGTCGATCCGTTCAATATGTTGCTTGTCACGGCCCCGCTGATCGGCCTGTACCTGATCAGTATTTTGCTGGCCGCGGTTGCGTATCCCCGCGCGCTGCGCCGCAAGTAGGGCGCACGGCGGGATCTATAAAAATCTTTCAATAGGAGAGTTCGTGAATGGCTAAAACTCGTGTTCTGATTATGGGAGCCGCCGGGCGCGATTTCCATAACTTCAATATGGTTTACCGGGACAACGAGCAGTACGACGTCGTCGCGTTTACCGCCACCCAGATCCCGGACATCGAGGGGCGGACCTATCCCCCCGAGCTGGCCGGGAAGCTGTATCCCGACGGCATCCCGATCTATGACGAGGCCGATCTCGTCAGGCTGATCGGCGAGCTGCAGGTCGACGAAGTCGTCTTCGCCTATTCGGACGTCCCGCACGAGGTCGTCATGCACAAGGCCAGCCAGGTGCTGGCCGCGGGCGCGGACTATCGCCTGATCGGCCCTGGGAAGACCATGCTCAAGAGCACCAAACCGGTGGTGGGTGTGGGTGCGGTCCGAACGGGCTGCGGCAAGAGCCAGACCACCCGCGCCGTCAGCGACGCGCTGCGCGCCCTGGGCTACACTGTGGCCGTCGTGCGCCACCCGATGCCCTACGGCGATCTGGCGAAACAGGCCGTCCAGCGATTCGCCACCTACGATGATCTGGAGCGGCACGACGTGACGATCGAAGAGCGCGAAGAATACGAGCCGCACATCGACCGGGGCGTGGTGGTGTTCGCCGGGGTCGACTACGAGCGGATTCTGCGCGAGGCGGAAAAAGAGGCCGACATCGTGCTGTGGGACGGCGGCAACAACGACCTGCCGTTCTTCGCGCCGGACCTGTACTTCGTCATCGCCGATCCGCACCGGCCCGGCCACGAGCAGGCGTACCACCCCGGCGAGGCGAATCTGCGCATGGCCGACGTGATCGTAATCAACAAGATCGACACGGCCAGCCCGGAAGGCGTGCTCCAGGTGCGCGAGAACATCCGGGCGCTGAACCCCGGTGCAACCGTGATCGATGCGGCCTCACCCATTTTCGTCGACGATCCGTCCGCGATTCACGGTAAGAAGGTGCTCGTGATCGAGGATGGCCCCACGCTGACTCACGGCGAGATGGGCTATGGCGCGGGCGTGGTCGCGGCGCAGCGGTTCGGTGCGGCGGAGCTGGTCGATCCGCGCCCGTACGCGGTGCGCAGCATCGCGGAGACGTTCGCCAAGTACCCGACCACTGGCACGCTGCTCCCGGCGATGGGCTACGGCGAGCAGCAGCAGGCGGACCTGCAAGAGACGATCGACAAGACGCCGTGCGACGTCGTCGTGGTCGCCACGCCGATTGACCTCACGCGCGTGATCGCGATCAGCAAGCCCTACCAGCGCGTGCGCTACGAGCTTCAGGAGCTGGGCAACCCCACGGTAGCCGATCTGCTCGAAGCAAAGTTCGGCAAGAAATAGGTTCGGGCGGAGGAAGCGCACCACGCGATGCGCTTCCTCGTCTTTTGGACCCACGCCCGGGGGAATGCGGTGACCTCGCCCCTTCGGCTTTTCCACCTTCCACGACGATCCCGGCAGTATTGGCGGAGGCTGGCCGGCCTGGCGTGCCTCGCGATTCTCGTCGCGGGCCTCGGCGTGCCGGTGGCACTCGGTGCCGCCACGACGGTCACCTTGCTGTACGCGCCCTGCGGTGAGGTCGGCGCGTCGCTCGGCGACTTTGGGCTGGCCTGGGAAGATGTGGCGCTCCAGGCGAGCGCGGGCGGCCAGTTTCGCGGCTATCTCATCCCCGGCACCAATGGCGCGGTAATCCTCATGCCGCCGACCACCAACGACGGGCGCGGCAGCCGGCTGGACATGGCCGCGCTGTTCGCGCAACACGGCTACGCGGTGCTTACCTTCGAGTCGCGGCGCTGCGCCGGGATGGGGCCGCTGAGCCTGGGATACCGCGAGACGGACGAGGTGGGGGATGCCCTGACTTATGTTACACAGCGCGCCGGGATCGATCCGGGGCGAGTCGGCATCTACGGGTTTTCGTCGGCGGGCGCGACCGCGATCATGGCCGCCGCGCGATTTCCCGGCATCCGAGCCGTGGTGGCCGAGGGGGGCTATGGTGACTTCGCCGAAAACGCCATCGGGCGCAGAAGTGACACGATCTTCGAAGCGATCTATAAATGGTCGTTGGGCGCCAGCTATCGCGTCATCACAGGGCTTGATATAAATAGGCTGAGCCCGCTGGACGTGATCGGCTCGATCGCGCCGCGCCCGATCCTGCTGATCTACGGGACGCGCGAGCAGAGCCTGGCGGGCGGGCGCCGGCAGGCCGCCGCTGCCGGGCCAGGCGCGGAGTTATGGGTTGTTGAGGGGGCCGGGCACGGCACCTACCGGGACGCGGCGCCCGGCGAATACGAGCGACGGGTGATCGCCTTCTTCGACCGGGCGCTGCTGGCCGGTCTCGAACAGACGGAGTGAGAGCTTGAAGCCGACATTGATAGTGCATGGGGGCGCGTGGCGCATCGCCGAGGAGACCCACGCCGATCACATCGCCGGAACGCGCGCCGCCGCCCAGGCGGGCTGGCACGTGCTGTGCCACGGCGGATCGGCTCTGGACGCGGTCGAGATTGCCGTCAGCGCCATGGAGGACGATCCGGTGTTCGACGCGGGCGTGGGCAGCGTGTTGAACCGCGCCGGCGACATCGAGGTCGACGCGATGATCATGGACGGCAGGACGCTGGCGCTGGGCGCGGTGGCCGCCGTCCGCGGGATCAAGAATCCGGTCCGGCTGGCGCGCGTGATCATGCAAGATACCGATCACTGTGTGTTGGTGGCCGAGGGCGCGCGCCGGTTCGCCGAGGAGAAGGGTATCCGCTTGTGCGCCGCCGCCGAGCTGACTGTCCCGCGCGAGATCGAGCGCTTCCGCAAGCTGCAGGAGGTGCCGGACTATCACCTGTCCGACGAATTCACGCCGGACCCGATGGACACCGTGGGCGCGGTGGCGATCGACCAGGCCGGGAACATCGCGGCGGCCACGTCCACCGGCGGCGTGCATTTCAAGCTGCCGGGGCGGGTGGGAGATTCGCCGCTGGTGGGCTCGGGCGCTTACGCCGACAACCTGACCGGCGGCGCGTCCGCGACCGGCCACGGCGAGAGCATCATGCGCGTCCTGCTGTCGAAGACGGCCACCGATGCCCTGGGCCGGGGAATGGGCGCCCAGGCGGCGGCTGAGTGGGCGATCCGGCACATGCACGAGCGCGTGAAAGGCTACGGGGGCCTGATCCTGGTCGATCATCGCGGCAACACCGGGTTTGCGTACAACACGCCGCACATGGCCGTTGCCTGGGTCGATTCCCAGGGCGAGATTCACGCGCAGATCAAGGGCTGAGGGCAGGCGAATGAAACGGCAGATCGGGCTGGGGATGGTGTTCGGACTGGTCGCGCTGGTGACGGGCGGTTGTGGCCTGTGGCAGGATGCACCGCCCACCGTGACGCCGATCATCGTCACCGCCACGCCGGAGCCGCAGGTGATCCCCATCGTCGCAACGGAGACTCCCGCCGTGACATCGGTGCTGATGGCAACCGACGTGAGCTTCCTGCCGACGCGAGCGGCGACGACCACCGCCACCCCGACGCTGCCCGCGCCGATCACGATGACGCCGACCTTCACGCCGACGATGACCGACACGCCGGTGACGCCGGGCGTGGCCGCGTTTGCGCCGGTGGGGGCGGGTGTGGGGGCCGGCGGCGAAGCCTGTCCCACCCAGCCGGGCGGCGCTTTTGGCGCGATATACCAGGGCGCGCCGGACATCGCGGCGGCGATTGGCTGCCCGCTGTCGGGCGCGGTGCACACCGCCAGCAGCGCCTACCAGACCTACCAGAACGGCGTGATGATCTGGCTGTCGTCGCTGGATGGCGCATCCCAGCCCGCGATTTACGCGCTGTACAACAACGGTACCTACCAGCGCTTCAACGACACGTTCATCGATGGCGTCGATCCCGAGAGCGGTGGCGAAACCCCGCCCGATGGTCTGCGCGAGCCGGTGCGCGGTTTTGGCAAGGTGTGGCGCACCAACCTGGGCGTGCGCGATGGCCTGGGCTGGGCAACATCCGGCGAGAGCGGCGGCGCGGCGCAGATCCAGCTTTTCGAGCGCGGCGAGATGGTGTTTGTCACCCAGGCCGGGCAGACCTACGTGCTCATCACCGGCGCGCCGGGCACCTGGACCGCGCGCTCCGGCGGGACGTAAGGGGCGCGCCATGCAGCGACCGGATGGCAGCCTGGCGCTCGCCGGGCGTCACGGACAGCCGCTCGAACGGTATCACATCGACCAGGGCGATACCGACGACTGCGGGCCGCACGTGGTGGCGATGGTCGTCAACTACTGGCACGGCAGCGCGATCCTGCCGGCGGACGAGGTCGCCCGCGAGATGAACCGCCCGCGCCTGGGGGCGGGATTCCCGCCGCTGGTGGTGCGCCGGATTCCCAACTGGGCGACGTTCCCCTGGGGGATGGCCGACATGCTGCGGCGGCATGGGCTGCCCGTGCGCTGGCGCTTCGGCGCGGATGAGGGCGATCTGCACCGGGCGCTGCGCGAAGACCGGCTCGCGCTGCCGATCTTCGGCGAGCCGCTGCGCCGCGAGGGCTGGCGGTGGACCGGCTGGGCGCACATCGCGATCGCCTGCGGCTGGACCCCGGACGACGACCGCTACTGGTTCGTCGATTCGTCGCACAGCGCCGTGCCGTTTGGCCGCCCCGGCGACGAATTCCTCGGCCTGTGGCGCAACATGCGCGGGCTGCTGGTCGAGACGCTTTAGCCCGGCAGCGGGATCATCGCGCCCTGGTCCAGGTACGCGCCGTGCTCGTCCACGACCGCGACGTTCGTGAAGGTCGTCCCGTCGGTGGTGTACATTCCGGCGAACAGGGCGGCTGTCTCCGCCGGCAGGTCCAGCTCGAACCACAGGATCAACGTATCGCCCGCCCGCCAGTATCGCCCCGGCCACGCGAACCGGTCGGCCTGCGCGGCACGCGTCCCCGCCGCGTCCAGCGCGTGAACGAACGCCTGGTAGTCCGCTGTTTCCGGCCCGTCCAGCCGCCAGATCAGCGCGACCTCACCCTCGCCCAACCAGTACCCGGACAGGTGCGCGCCGTTGGCGAAATGGGCCGGCTCGATTGCCGTGTAGCGGATCGGCATGTCGCCGGGCTGCACTGCCTGGAGCACCAGCGGCGCTTCGCCGGGCCGCCGCGGGAATGTCTGCGCGTCCGGGGCGGGATCGGGCGCGCGGCGCAGGTCCGGCCCTTCGGCCAGCAGGACGAGGCCGTCCCTGGCGGGGATCACGGCGGTGCGGGTCCCGTTCACGAATCTCACGCCCGGCACGCGGTCGAGCAAGACGCCCCACACCGCCGGGATCTCGTCGTAGGGCGCGAGCTCTTCCTCGCTGATCACGATTACGTCCTGCGGCGCGCGGTCCAGGATCGCCGCGCGCGCGTCGAGCAGGTAATGCAGCGGCGTGCCGAATCCGCCCGGCGTGGCGCGCCCGTCCACGAAATCGAGCAGCCGGGCGAACAGCAGGACCTGCAGTCCGGCGACGACCAGTAGCAGGGCGATCCCGGCGGCGGCCAGCGCGCGGCGCCAATTGGGGCGGGGGATGCGCTCCAGCGCGGCGGAGAGTCCCGCGCCGCACAGCACGAAGGCCGGCGGCAGCAGCGGGATCATGTAATGCGGCACGACCTCGGTCCACTGCCACGTGAAGATCAGCACCGGCGCCGCCAGCCACGCGGCCACGACCGGGTCGGGCAGGCGCCGCGTGGCGTCCCGGCGCGTCCATCGCCACAGCAGCCACCCGGCGCTGAGGAGGGCCGCCAGCGGGACCAACGTGAACAGCGGGTAGGCATCCGGCACGCGGTCGAGGTAAGCGCGGTACTGCTCCGGCCCGGCCAGCGAGTGAATGTCCGTCCCGGCGGCGGTCATCCAGGCGTAATCGAGCGCGGTCGTGTCGAGCGTGGGGTGGTGATCCGGGTTCGCGTTCAGGGCGTCGCGCAGGGCATCGAGCGTCAGCCAGCCGTCGCGGTAGGCACCGGCCAGCGCGGGCAGCGCCGTCAGCGCGGCGAGCAGCAGGCCGGTCGCGATGGCGCGCCAGGGAAGGCGGTCGCGCCACAGCGCCAGCATGAGGAGCGTCAGCGGCAGCAGCGAAACGGCCCCGTAGTGAATCTGAAGGGTAAGCGCCAGCAGCGGCCAGTGGAGCATCGCGGCCCAGCGCCGGCGCTCGCCAAAGCCGAGCACCCCGCTGAAGACCGTCGCCACGACGAAGGGGCTGAGCATGTTTTGCGCCCAGATTTTTCGCGAGTAGATCGCGCCCCACGGGCTGGCCGCGAACAACAGCGCCGCCACGAGCGCGGCCCCCGGCCCGTAATAGCGCCGCGCGAAGGCCCACGTCAGCGCGACCGCGATCACGTTCAGCGCGCCGACGAACAGCGTCGCCCCGACCGGGGAATCCGCCAGCGCATAGGGCAGGGCGAGCAGGTAGACGCTGATGGGTGGGTTGGGCAGGCCGACCGACGAACTGATGCCGAGCAGCGGCAGGTCGCGCCCGCGCGCCAGCTCCAGGGCCAGGTGCGACAGGTTGCCCTCGTCGCGCTTGAACTCGGTGATGCCCGGCGCGCCGAGCCGCAGCGCCGCCGCCAGCACGAGCACGAGCGCCAGCGCGGCCCACTCCCTCCGCCGGATCGGAGTCTGGATAGGCGTCATGGTCAATCCATCACCAAAAAAGCGCCGGGCAGAGTGGTCCCTCTGTCCGGCGTTCTCGAGTCAATCCGCGCGGCGTGCGGACTCAGTCTGCCTCGTCCTCGGCGACGAACGACTGCCAGGGGCCGTGCATCCCGTCATACGTCACGCCATAATACACGCGCAGCTCGCCATTTTCGCGCTGCACCAGGTCATAACGGACGGTTCCCGCCCGCTTATACCGCTTCCAAAGCCCGATGTCGCCGTGCCATTCGACTTTGTTGGGGTTGACCGGGTCGGACTCTTTCTCCGAGATGGCGTAATGCCACAGCCGCCGCGCCGACGAGCGCGTGACGTTCTTGACGACGTTGCCGTTCCGCAGGTCGCGCATGACGTGATACTTCACGCCCTTGCGCTGCTCGGTGCCCAGGATCTCGACGCCGGTCCGCGGCGCTTCGATCTTGGTGTCGGCGGGTACTTCCACCGGGGCAGGCTCGGCTTCGGCGGAGGCGCTCGCCGTCTCGATCTCACTCGCCTCGCCGGACAGCAAGCCCTGGCGCTGCAAGCTCTGCGCGACGAGCTGCACGATCTCGTCGCGGACGGCCAGGGTCGTCTCGGCCTCGTCGCGCACGTAGATCTTGTTGTCGTCGATGGCGTAGGGCGGATCGTCGCCGCGCGGCACCTGGATGCGGATCACGGGTTTGCCGTGCGTTTCCAGCACGTCGATGTCCACTTCCAGCGGCGGCGTGATCTTGTGCTCGATCTCGGTGCGCAGCGTGTCGCTCGCCTCGGTCACGTTCTGGACTCCGGGCGGTTTTTCCTTGGGCTTGGCGCTCGCGCCCACGTAGATGATCCCGCCGTTGGTGTTCGCCAGGGCGCACACATCCGCGATGACGGCGTAGAGCCGCCCGCCGCGCCGCGTCATGCCCTCGTGGAACGCCTGCACGATGCTGGGGCCTTCTTCGCGCGCCGACTGCACGTGATCATACGGATCGTGGCTGGGCCGGTACGGGCGCGTGCGCGCATAGTCGTTGCTCTGGAAGACCTCCAGCAGCGCCTCAAACGTCCGTTCCGGCAGCAGCACCTCGGTCACGCGGTCGCCCACGCCCAGGTTTTTCTGGTTGCGTGGGTCGGCCAGCAGGCGGTGCGCGTCCGACCCCTGGATGCAGCGCATCGGGCGGGGATATTCGGGCTTGGTGCCGTCGAAGAAGCGCGCTGTCGTCTTGCGCCCGCGGCGATCCAGGTCGGTGACTTCCAGCGCGTGCAGGTACGGGTCCTGCGTGTAGGCGATCTTGGTCTGCCCGCCGAAGTCGAAGCCGCGCATGGCGACCCCGTGGCTGGAGTTCGCGTGGGCGGCGATGACGATCCCCCCGGCGTTGTTGATCATGCGGTAGGCGGTCAGCACGTCCGCCGAGGCGCCGACGATCGACGAGCCTTCATCGAGCGCGGCGGGTGGGATATTCAGGCTGAGCAGGATGTGTTCCAACTGGCGCACGGACGTCTTGGGCGAGAAGATGCCCAGGATGTGAAATCCGAACGTGGCGGTGAACTCGAACCCGGGCAGAACCAGGATCTTGTCGAGCAGGCGCCGGTATTCGGCCAGCGTCCGCTTTTCATCGGCCTGAATGCGGCCCAGGTCTTCGAGGTATTCCAGTTGTTCGATCTCGTCCATCATCGACCGGTACCCGGCCACCGTGTTGTGGTCGGTGAAGGCGACGATGTCCACGCCGCGAATCTCGGCGTGGCGCAAGATGTCAAGGTAGCTGACGCCAGGCTCGTGGTAGTCGTTGGAGCGAGGCGTGTGCAGATGCAGATCCATACGGTACCACTGCATCCTGGCGCGTTTTGATTTTGATGTCACAAAGCAACTCTCTCTCGGTCACAAATCGGCATGTGTAATGAGTTCGGACGTTGAGAAAGCCGCGTTTACCCGATTAGATCATTGAACACGCCGGCCAGTTTTCCCGGCTCGAATGGCTTCACCAGGAATGTATCGGCGCCGGCCTTCAGGGCGTCGGTTTCGACGTCCAGGCCCGAAGCCATCACAATCGGCGTGGCTGCAAACAACGAATCGGAGCGGAGTTGCGCGATTAATTCCACACCCGGCATGTCCGTCAAATGGTAGTCCACCAGGAACGCGTCGGGGATGATTTCGCGAGCCAACTCTATCGCCTGCTGCCCGCGAGAGGCCATCGATACCTCGAAGCCATCCATCTCAAGCAATGTTTGCAGCAGCCTCACGGTCGTCCGGTCGTCGTCCACAATCATGATTTTAGGCAAAGCAGCCTTCCTTTGATGAATGCGATAACGCGCTGGTCAACTGCCGGAGGCGGGTTCCGGCTCCAGCTCGACATCACGTTCGGTTTCTCCCTCGGGCATCAACGCCGCGTCGAGCACGGTCGTCATGTCGTCCGCGAAAATGAACGTCATCTCGTTGCGGACTTCTTCGGGAATGTCGTCGAGATCGTGCTCGTTCTTGTGCGGCAGGATCACGGTATCCAACCCGGCACGGTGAGCCGCCAGCACTTTGTCCTTGATGCCCCCAACCGGCAGCACCTGCCCGCGCAGGGTGATCTCGCCGGTCATCGCCACGTTGCTGCACACGAGCCGCCCGGTGAACAGCGAGGCCAGCGCCGTCGCCATCGTGACGCCCGCCGATGGTCCATCCTTGGGCACGGCGCCCGCCGGCACGTGCAGATGGACGTCATGATGGTCGAAATAATCGTCGGACAGGCCAAGCTCGCGCGCCTTGGACCGGATGTAGCTGAACGCAGCGCGGGCGCTTTCCTGCATGACCTGGCCAAGCTGGCCGGTATACTGAAAGCCCTTGCTGCCCGGCATCTGGGCCGCCTCGACGAACAGGACGTCGCCCCCGACCGCCGTGACGGCCAGGCCCGCCGCGACGCCCGGCACGTCGATGCGATCCTCGATCTCGGTGCGGTATCCGAAGCGGGGATGATCGAGCAGGTCGAGGATGTCGTCTTTGTCGACGACGGCGGTTGCCTCGCGTCCCTCGGCGATGCGCGTCACGATTTTGCGCGCCACCCGCCCGATCTCGCGCTCCAGATTACGCACGCCCGCCTCGCGCGTGTAATCGCGGATGATCTTCAACAGGGCTTCGTCGGTGAACGATAATTCCTCGCTCCGCAGCCCGTTCTCGCGGATCTGGCGCGGCACCAGGTACTGCTGGGCGATCTGGACTTTCTCGTGCTCAGTATACCCGCTCAGGTGGATGATCTCCATCCGGTCGAGCAGCGGGACCGGGATGGTCTCCAGCGTGTTGGCCGTCGTGATGAACATGACCTGCGACAGGTCGAACGGCACATCCAGGTAGTGATCGCGGAACTCGAAGTTCTGCTCCGGATCGAGCACTTCCAGCAGGGCGGACGCCGGATCGCCGCGGAAGTCGCGCCCCAGTTTGTCCACCTCATCCAGCATGATCACCGGGTTGCGGCTCTGCACCCGGCGCAGCGTCTGGATCAGGCGGCCCGGCATGGCGCCGATGTAGGTCCGCCGGAAGCCGCGAATCTCGGCTTCGTCGCGGATTCCGCCCAGCGACATGCGGGTGAAGCGGCGGCCCATCGCGCGGGCGATGGACGTGCCGAGGGACGTCTTGCCCACGCCGGGCGGGCCAACGAAACACAGGATGACGCCTTCGCGCTCGCGCCGGACGAAGTCGATATGACCATCGTCGGACGCCAGCTCGCCGGCGCGTTCCTGGCGCAGCTTACGGACCGACAGGTATTCGAGGATGCGCTCCTTGATGTCTTCCAGCCCGTAATGGTCCTCGTCCAGCACGGCGCGCGCGTGCTGGATGTCGAGGTTGTCCTCGGTGGTGACGTTCCACGGCAGGTTGACCATCCAATCAAGGTACGTCCGGATCACGCCGTATTCCGCCGCCGCCGTGGGCAGCCGGGAGAGGCGGTCCAGCTCGCGGCGGGCTTCGCGCTCGGCCTCTTCCGGCATGTTCGCCTGCTCGATCTTGCGGCGGAACTCCTCCACCTCGACGGCCTGCTCGTCGCCTTCGCCCAGCTCGCGCTGGATGGCCTTGAGCTGCTCGCGCAAGAAATACTCGCGCTGCATCTTCTCCATCTCGGACTGGGCTTCGGTCTGGATCTGGTGGCCCAGCTCCAGGACTTCGAGCTCTTTGTTGAGGATGGTCATCAGGCGGCGGAGCTTCTCCAGCACCGAGTCGAGCTCCAACAGGTTCTGCTGGTCCTCGAGATCGATGCGGATGTACGTCGCCAGGGCGTAGACGAGTTGCAGCGGATCGTCTACGTTCAGCGCGGCGTTGATCAACTCGCTGGGGATGCTGGGCACCAGGTCCGCCATGCGCCCGAACTGCTCGACAACGTTCCGCATCAAGGCTTCGACCTCGATCGTCTGCTCGACGATCTCGGGCGCGGCGGTGACGCTCGCGCGCAGATAAGGCTCGGTTGCCGTGTATTCGTCGATCTTGATCCGCGCCAGGCCCTGCACCAACAGCCGGATGGTGCCATCCGGGGCGCGGAACAGGCGGTGAATCTGGGCGAGGGTACCGTAGCCGTAGATCTCGTCGGGGCCGGGCGTTTCCAGCTCCGGATCGCGCGAGGCTACCAGACCGATCAGCCGGTCGCCGGCGACGACTTCATCGACCAGCTTCACCGAGCGCGGCTGGCCTACCGTCAGCGGGATCGTCGTCTGGGGATACACGACCAGCCCGCGCAGCGGGAGGATCGGCAGGTCGTCCGGTATCTCGACCTCGCTGTTGGGCGCAGACGAGGATTCCGTTTGTGCGGCCTCGGGATCATCCCCAGCCGCATCCAGCGTATTGGTGATGTTTACTTCGCGCTCGTCATCGGCCTGCTTGGCCGTTTCAATCGTTTGCTCGTCGTCAGGATGTTCCTCTGGGGCGACATCCTGGGGTTGTTCCGTTGGTTTTTTCTTGGATTTAGCCATAGCACGCTATCTTCAATCGGTATCATGCTGGTCGTGATCGGGTTCTTCGACATCGACGTTCACAATCTGGACCTTCTGGGCCGTGGCATGGGGCAGTTCGACCCGCAGGAAACCATCGCGGTAGGTGGCAGATACCTCGTCGCGCGAAACGGGCCACGGCAGCTCGACCTCGGTGCGGAAGTCGCCGAACGAGATCTCGAGCTGGTAATAGGCACAGTCAGGGTCGGTCAACCGGCGGCGCGTGCCGCTGATGGTCAGGCGCTGGCCCTGCAGCGTAACGTTGAAGTCACCGTCGCGCATCCCGGCGATTTCGACCGCCACCACCAACCGGTCGTTGATCTCATAGACGTCGGTGGGGGGATGCCAGGCGGTGGTATGGCGAACGATCACCCACCGCTGCATCAAGTCCGTCTCCATTGGATGTTGCGCGCCCGGTTTGCCGGCCCGATTCCGAGAAACACTTTCATCTGACATCGATACTCCGAAACCCGCGGTTGCTGGAGTTGGTAGATTATGCAGATGATACCACACGGCTGCATCAGGCTCAATAAGAGATATGCTAGAATGGTATCAGAGACAAACGAACGCGCCAGTTTGTCGGTGCGAGGTTCTTAGTGTATGCTTCAGTCGGTTGTTGGCGGTGTCCAACACCGGCGGTCTGCGGTTGTGGAACGGCGTGGCGCCTGAGGAGCCAGGGAAGATGGCATTACTGGACCTGTTGAAAGCCGCGGGGCTGTTTCACGGTCTCACCGACGAACAGCTTCAGCGCCTGATCGCGATCAGCCAGGAAGAAGTGTACGACGAAGGTCAGGTTATCTTCCGCCAGAATGCCGAGGGGGATAAGCTGTACTTCATCGGTGAGGGGCAGGTCGAGATTCGCATTCGCAAGCGCCCCGACGCGCCCGAACGCTCGCAGGTCTTCCTGGGGCGCGGCCAGATCTTCGGCGAAATGGCCCTGCTCGACCTGGGCAAGCGCTCGGCAACCGTCCAATGCAGCCGCGATCGCACCGTCCTCCACTCGATCAGCCGCGAGGCGTTCACTGCGCTCTGTAATTCGGATACGGCTATCGGCTACGTGATCATGCGTAACCTGGCGATGGATCTGTCGTTCAAACTTCGTCACCGCAATCTGGATTTGGGCGCCGATAGCCAGTAGTTCGCCTGAATCGTGAGGAAGAAGACCAATGATCACCTACAAAGTCAGCTACGTGGTTATTGGTGGCGAACATCCGGGCGCCATCGTGAACGAGTTCGAGCGCCCCGAAGTGGGCGGTCAGGTGGAGATCGGCAAGAGCGTGTTCGAGATTGTCGAGATCTACGAGGTCATGCCCCCGCGTGGTGACTTTGCCTTTCTACATGCCACCGTCAAGCCCGTGAAACCCGCCGAACTATCCAAATCTGTGTGAGTGCATGCCGCCGCCGGGGCGGTTCGAGCCTGGCGCCGGGGAGCATCCCCGGCTTTTTTGTTGGCGGCTCACAGGGTGAACTCCTGGAAGTCTTCGGCGCGCTCCACCGGGCCGGCGAAGGTGGTCCGCGCCTCATTCACCAGCGGCTCCGGGTCTTTCTGGCGCACGTTATAATGGATCAGCACCAGCCGCCTGGCGCCCGCCTGGGTGGCAACCCAGCCGGCCTGGGCCGCGCTCGAATGGCCGAACCCCTCGCCCGCCGCCTCGTGCAGCAGCAGGTCGGCGTCGCGGGCCAGCTCGACGATGTAGGGAATCGGCTCGGTGTCGCACGAATAGCCGACGACCGTCCCCGTCGTTTTGACCTCGATGCGCAGGCCGATGGTGGGGATGAAATGCCGGGTCGGCCACGACCGTATCGCGAAGTCGTCATCGTCCAGCAGGGGCGTATCCGGCTGTTCGGGCAGCGTGTGAAGGATCACCGGGAAGAAGTTGGGCCACGTATGCCACTGGAAACCGTCGCGCATCAGCGCCTCGACGCGCTGCAGGCAGTGGTGCAGCCCGTAAACGTGCAGCGGATTCTGCCGTCCCATCACCCACAACTGCATCAACATGATCGGCACGCCGCTGACGTGATCGGGGTGGAAGTGGGTCAGGATCATCGCCTGGATCTGCTCGTGGTGGATGCCGTAGCGCCTCAGCTTGGGGAGGGGGTTGGAGCCGCAATCGACGAGCACCAGGCTGCCCCGGTCGCCCTGCAGGATGAAATGGGTGTTGTCGTGCTCCGCGTTGGACACTGCCGATGCCGAGCCCAGGATGATGAGGCGTGTCATGTGCGTCCCGTCCCCGGAATAGTCGTGCTGCCTATGAAAGCCAGGATGTCGTATATAGCAGGTTTAGTGTGTGAGCACAAATTCCACCACGCGCGGCGTCAGGCTTACTTCGAGCACGCCGGCCAGCACGATCAGCGGCAGCACCACGCCCAGGCCGATCTTGAGCGTGTCGCCCAGAGCGCGCAGCCACGCCGTGCCGACCGGCACGCCATCCGGCGGGCGGGTGACGATGCTGCCCAGGCGCAGCGCGGCGGCCCCGGCGATGAGCACGGCGGGGATCTCGATTAGGCCGTGCGGGACGACGGCCATGAAGAACGGCAGCGGGCTGAGGCCGGACGCCGTGACCTGCGCCAGCGTGAAGCCGAGCACGCCAAACGGTAGCATCACCAGGATCAGGGCGAGCACGCCGAAGGTGAAGATCGCCAGCAGCGTCGCCACCAGCAGCACGCGCGAATTCTGCGCGATCGCCAGCGCGATAAGCTGGGGGTTGTCCTGACCCAGCTCGAACCACGACTGCAGGTTGGCGATCAGCGCTTCGTCGTTGGACTCGAACTGGTCGAGCGAGATTGTCCAGTTGCCGGCGGCGATCCAGCCGCCCGCGAACGCCACGACGATGCAGATCAGCACGGCCACCGCGCCGGTGCGCAGCGAGGCGACGGCGGGGAAAACGCTGAGCCGGTACCACCGCCAGAGCGTGAACCGGTCGCCGACCGGCCCGCGAAACTGCTCCCAGGTGGTCCGGAAGGCGTACCGCAGGTTGATCTGGTCCAGCGAGCGGCCCAACAACTCCTCGCGGTTGAATATCCGCGCGCCCATCCGGATCAGCAGCACGACGGTGACGAGCAGCCCCAGCATGATGTACCACAGCAAATAGCGGCGGTGGGGCTGGACCATGATCACGCTTTCGAGCATGACCAGCATCGAGACGGGGATGATGATGAAACTGGCGAGCAGGTTGGCCGCGCGGGTGGATGTCGTCTGGCTGGAGACGACGACCGCCCCGGTGACCATCACCAGCGCCTGCACCGTCGTCAGCAGCACGATCTGCGCGACGAGCAGCGGTTCGGGGCGCCACTGCTGCTCGCCCCACACCAGCCCCAGGATGTAGATCGTCATACCCGTGTAGCTCGCCATCAGCGGGGGCAGCATGGCGGCGAACGATTTGCCGAGGTACAGCTCGGTGTTGGTCAGCGGCGTGGAGAGCAGCGGCTCCAGGCTGAGGCGCTCCTTCTCGCCCACGAACGTCTCGAGCGCGATCACCAGCGAGATCGACACGGGGAAGAAGCCCACGATCATTGGCATCAGCGGCAGCAGGGCCGGCAGCAGGTCGTCGGCCCCGTTCGTCTCGAAGAAGTCGGTGAACATCTCGGTCATGCCATTCGCCAGCAGCGGGAAGATCAGCGTCAGCATGAAGATCGGCGCCATGATGCGCCAGTCGCGCAGGCTGTCGCGCACCTCGCGCCGCGTCACGATTAGCGCGTTGGAGAGCGTCTGCCGGATAGCTCGCCGGGCGGGGACGATCTCCGCGCGCGGCAGGGTGGGGGCCATGCGATCAAGAACGCCGGTCATGGTGGTCTGCCCCTTCGTCTTCTTGCACGATCTGGAGATAGACGTCTTCCAACGTCTGCGAGACTTCGCTGAGTGTGACGATGTCCAGCCCCAGCCCGGTCAGCCGGCGGATGATCTGCGGATTGTCCTCGGCGGGGCGGGGCGTCCGGTAGCGCACGCGCCGCGCGTCGCATTCCACAACCTCGACCATGTCCTGCAGGTCGCCCAGCGCGCCGTTGGCCGCCTGCGCCAGGTGCAGCTCCATGAGCGGCGCGCCGACGAACCGCTGCGACAGCTCGCGGAAGGTGCCGTTGGCGATGATCCGCCCCTTGCGAATGACCGCGATCCGGTCGGCCAGATTTTGCGCTTCGGTCAGGTTGTGCGTGGTAATGGCGATGGTGCGCTCCTCGCGCCGCAGTTCTTTGATCGCCTCGCGGACCAGGCGGGCACTCTGCGGGTCCATCGCGGAGGTCGGCTCGTCGAGCAGCAGGACCGGCGGGTCGTGCAGCATGGCGCGCACCAGGGCCAGCTTCTGCTTCATCCCCTTGGAGTATTCGCCCAGGCGCTTGTCGAGCGCATCGCCCAGCCCGAAGTGATCCATGAGTTGGCGCGGGCGGCGCTGGCGTTCGTCCGGCGGCAGGTGATAGACCTGCGCGAAGAAATCGAGGTATTCGATCCCTTTCATGCGCTCGTACAGGCCGTGCTGCTCGGTCAGCACGCCCACCAGCGACCGGACCTGAGTCGGGTGCTGCGTGACATCAAGCCCGGCGACGCGCGCCCAGCCCGACGTGGGCCGGAGGATCGAGGTGAGCATGCGCACGGTGGTCGTCTTGCCCGCGCCATTTGGCCCCAGGATCGCGAAGATCGTTCCCGGCTCGACGGAAAAGGTGACGCGATCCACGGCCAGGAAATCGCCGAATGTCTTGGTGAGGTCGTGTGTCTGGATCATAGGCTGGGCTGCTTTCTGCCGCATGGTCGGCTGGCTATTCTGATTGTAGCCCTGGCCATGCCTCCGATCCAAGCGGCAGCGGCGGCAATCCGCGTGAATTATTTCTGAATTCTGTCGCGCGGCGAGCGCGGGCGTCAGGTCGAGCGCGTGCGCTTGCGGCGTTTTGACGAAGCCGCCCCCGAGTTGTCGCGGTTGAAGATGTCGCGGTGCCGGTAGAGCAGCACCACGGCGCTGGCAATCGCCACCGCGAGGCTGAAAACCTGCGACACGTTGACGCCGCCGGCCATGGCGACCTCGATGCGGAGGTATTCGAGCAGGAAGCGCGCGAACGGATAGGCGATCAGGTACATCAGCAGGAAGTCACCCCTCTTGAACCGGTCGCGGTAGCGCAGCCAGACGAACAGCAGCACACCGCAGGTGAGCAGGTTCCAGAGCGACTCGTACAGGAACAGGGGATGGAAGTGGGTGTGGTCCGCATATTCGAGGGGCGGGTTTTCGATGCGCAGTCCCCACGGCAGATCGGTTGGCTTACCGTACAGCTCCTCGTTGACGTAGTTGCCCCACCGGCCAATGGCCTGGCCCAGCGGCACGGCGATCGCGGCGATGTCCAGCCACGACAGGAGATCGAGCTTGTGCTTGCGGGCATAGAGCGCGATCCCGATCCCGCCGCCAATCACCGCCCCGAAGATCGACAGGCCGCCGTTCCACATGATGAAGGGCCCGTCGTGCAGGTCGAAGGGGTGGGTGAGGTACCATTCCGTGGTGCGCCCGGCTTCCACCGACGAGATCGAGGGGAACAGAATGTGCCAGATGCGGGCCACGATCACCCCGGCGATGACCACCCACACGACGCCATTCCAGACGTGTTCTGGGTCCTTGTCGTCGCGTTTTGCCATCCAGGCGATCAGCATGGTCGCCGCCGAAATGCCGATGACGATGATCAGCCCGTACCAGTGAAAGGTCGGGTTGATCGACAGGCCGAAAATCTCAATGGGGCCGATTTCGAGGCCCGTGCGGTCGATGGTCATCGCGAGTTGTCTCCTTGTTGTTTCAGTGCGCGATAGACGTACCATACACGCTGGATCACGGTCACGTGCGTGCCGATGACGAGGATCCACAGGCCGGGGACCACCAGCCGGGTGATCAGCATCGCCAGAATGATGAAGACGCGCTCCATACGTGTGAGCAGGCCGACCTTGCAGTCCAGGCCCAGCCCTTCGGCGCGCGCGCGGACGTAACTCACCATAATCGAGCCGAGCAGGGCGAAGATGCTCAACAGCATGACGTTCTGGTTGCCCTGTTCGCTGTAATAATAGGCCAGTCCCATGAAAATAAACCCGTCGGCATAACGGTCCAGCGTGGAATCAAACATGGCGCCGAATCTGTCCGTGCGCTGCATCGCGCGCGCCACGGCGCCGTCGATGGCGTCGAGGGGGGTGCCCATCAGTAATATCAACCCGCCGGCGATGAAATGTCCCTGGGCAATAACGACCGAGGCCACCGCCACGATGACCAGCCCCAGGGCGGTAATAAGATCCGGATGAACGCCTTTGCTGTAGAGCCACCGTCCGAGGCGCGTGGTCAGGCCGCTGGTGTAATATCGCACGCGGTCGGTCAGCGTATTGAAATGCGGAGCTGATTTTCCCTGAGTCATAAGAGTGTCCTGTTATGGCAAATTGCGAGTTCTGATCCCCGCCAACTTGGCCCTTGTCAAGTCGCGGGGTGTAGGGTACACTACCAGCCACTCGGGGCGTAGCGCAGTTTGGCTAGCGCGCACCGTTCGGGTCGGTGAGGTCCCCGGTTCAAATCCGGGCGCCCCGACAGCATTCTACCGCATTTTGTACCTTTTTGGGTCCCCAATTCATGTCCCTGTGCGCGGCTTCAAAAGCTTGGCGGCAGGGTTTTGTTTTATTTCCTCCTGCCAGGTGCCATCCCGATTCTCCAACAGCCGTCCAGCATTCCTCAAATCCGACTCGTCGACATCCTGGTAGTATTCCAGCGTGGTCGTGATGTTGGAGTGTCCGAGATAGTGCTGGGCAATGCGCGGCGCAACACGCTCACGGGCGAACTTCAGGCCGACGCGGTGCCGCAGCGAGTGGGCTCCAAGAGCACGCGTCAAGCCGGCTGTCCGTGACAACCGGCGGATGATCTCTGTGATCGCTCGCGACGAGAGCGGGCTGTGATCGCGCATCGACAGAAACACATAATCGTGTGATGCGTCGGGGCGGATTTCCAGCCACGCGCGCAGCGCCTCTTGCGCCGGCTCAAAAAAAAGAATCTGTCGCCGGATATCCCCTTTGCCAGTGACAGTGGCAACCATCTTCTCCAAATTCAAATCCTGAATCTTGAGTGTAGCCGCTTCGCCTGCCCGGCAGGCCGACTCGGCGAGCAGCGTCAAAAGCGCGAGGTCACGCGGTTTGAACTGCGCCGCGACCAGCAGCAGATCCAGTTCCTCGTCCGTGCACGCTTTTCCCTGCCCCAGTGGACGCACCGGTCTTTTGTTCACCAGGAAATCCGCCGGCGATTCCGCCAGGTGGTGGTGATCCACACACCACTTGAAGAAGGTCTTGATCATCTTCACGTTCTTGTAGACGGTGACCGTGGAAAGCGGTTCCTGGACAGCGGGGCGGCGCCCATGGTCTTCGTACTTGACGGTGCGGTTGCGCATCTCGTCGACGAACTCGGCGATGTCCTCCGGACGGATGCTTTGGAGCTGGCGTTCGGGGCCGATGGCGTTGACGAAGCGGCGTAGGAATTTCTCGTACGTTTCGCGGGTTTGTTTGGCGCGATCAACCAGCAGAAAGGCTGCAAGAGCATCTTTCAGCTTCATAGGGGGACTCCTCCTGACAGTTGAGTAAATCTGAATCTACCAGACGGAGAGGAGTTATACAAACTAATTTCAAACTTTCAATAGGACTTTCCGGCCACAGAGAGTGTTTCTCCTGTGGCCGGAGTGACCAACAACACGGGAGGGCCCGTGTGGTTAAGCGAATTGTATCACGATATTTCGCCCATTTTCCACCCGGCGCGCTTCCACCATCCAGGAGTTCTGTGTGAGTTCGAATGAAAGGTGAGAAGCCATGACCAACGATGACAGCTCGCAAGACTTTGTCCTCAACGGCTTTGAAACTTCCACCGTCCTGATCGACCAGATCATGCCACGGCTGGCGCCGGCGGCGTTCATGGTCCTCATGTACGCCTTCCGGCACCGGCGCCCGCTGAGTCTGGAAGCCTTCGAAACCGGCTGCGGGCTGGATCGCTCGGTAATCGAGGATGCCCTACCGCAGCTCGAAAGCGAAGGGTTGATGGCGCGTATCGACGGCGAACAAGGCCCGCGATGGGCCTTCATGGTAAGCGATGGCGGTGAAGCATGAGTATCAAACGCATGACGGCGGTATGGGATCACTCGAAGGCGCGCGGGGCGCAGCTGCTGCTGCTCCTGGCGATTGCCGACAACGCCGGCGACGAGGGGCTGGCCTGGCCGGGTCTGGAGGAGCTGGCCAAGCGGGCGCGGGTCAAGAAGCGCGCCGTCATCGACCAGATCGAGAAACTGGAGAAGACCGGCGAGCTGCGCGTGCTGCGGCGGACGGGCAAGCACAACTACTACGTCGTGGACGTGGGGCTCACCGATGCGGACCGCCAGAACGCGCTCAAGCGCCTGGCCGCGCGGGTGGACGAGCCCATCGAGGAGTTGGAGCGAGAGTTGTTCTCGTCTCCACCGGAGGGCAAGACGCGCAAACTGGTGCAGAAACGTGCACCAGTGCAGAAACATGCACCAGTGCGGAAATCTGCACCAGTGCAGAAACGTGCACCAGTGCAGGAATCTGCACCACCACCCGTGCATGAAACTGCACCAGTACCGGTGCAGAAACCTGCACCCGATCCATCAGTTGAACCGTCAATTGAACCATCAACCGAAGCTGCAGCAGCAACCAACGGTGAGTCTGAGTCCCAGGGACTGGCGATGGCCGCAAGCCAGATGGCGGCTGCCGCTGCTGCTGAGCCTGTGAAAGAGGTGGATTCGGCAGAACAGGCCGCGCCAACTCCCCCACCGGCGCCCACCGAGCGACCCAACGCGTTCGCGCTCTTCGAAGACAACATCTCGCCCCTCACACCGATCATCGCCGACGAGCTGGGCGCGCTGCTCGACGAGCATCCCGCCTCGTGGGTGGAGGACGCGATTCGGGAAGCGGCGCGCAGCGGGGGGCGAAACGTCAAGTACGTGGCGGCGATCTTGAGCCGCTGGCAAGCACAAGGCAAAGACCAGGGAAGGAATGGAGGTTCTCATGCAAACACTCGACGAAGTGACGCACGCGCTGACCGACCGGCTCAGCCGCGGCGAGAACGCGACCCGCGGCGCGTCCGGCGGCACAGGGAAGACTGGAACGACTACGTGGCCCGGCTCGCGGCGCAAGGGCTCGAGCCCGAGCCGATCCGGACCCGGCGTTGAGGGGGCGGAGTACGACGCGGCGGGTAACTACATCCCGCTGGCGGAGCGCGGCAGGACCATCGCCTGCGAGCGCTGCCTGGACATGGGGTTCGTGGCGCTGGACGTGCCGGTCGGGCATCCGGACTTCGGGCGGACCGTGGTCTGCCCGGACTGCGGCGGCGGGCCGGTGGTGGCCGAAGCACGCGCGCGGCGAGCACAGCGCACGCTGCGGGTGCTGGAGGAAGCGGGCTTGACGACCACCAGCCGCCACGACTGGCTGACCTGGCACGACTTCGAGGCGTCGGTGCTGGAGGAGCTGGGCTGGGGCAAAGAGACGGCGATTGCCGTGGCGCGCGACTGGGCGGCAGGGCTGCCGGTGCGCTACGACGAGAAGTACGGGAAGGGGTTCAGCCGGCGGATGCCGACGACCTTCGAGTTCGCGGAGTACAACTCGATCTGGTTCACGGGGCGCAGCGGGGTGGGCAAGACGGGCCTGGCGTATCTGGCATACAAAACACGCCTGGCTCTTGCGGGGGACACAGGCGTGTTCGTTGAGTGGGTCGACCTGTACGAGGCGATTCGCTCGACGTACGGGAAATCAG
>Ga0334892_1000485_pt1 | contig 48384 bp, 34 predicted proteins | sample GraSluR3_MG_4_FD_207213 | JGI IMG/M metagenome (GOLD analysis project Ga0334892, IMG submission 207213) | Sludge microbial communities from methane-producing bioreactor in Wageningen University, Netherlands - Granular Sludge_15_04-R3 | ecosystem: Engineered > Bioreactor > Anaerobic >...
CTGAGGAATCAGTCCATCCGGCACCGGTTTTCCTTCAAGGTCAGAGGTACGGTACATTGAATTTGCCCGCTGTGGTATGCCCATTTCAACGCTATTGTAGACACCATCAGGATTGTCAATCGGGCAGATATAGAAGGAAACCCTGTCAACCAGTCTGGTTATTGATGGATCATCTCCGTAACCTGACACAAGCTTGTCAATTATGTAAAGACATACCTCGGTGCCCGTATATTCATTACCATGAGTGGCCCCGCTCATAAAATGTCCGGGCTTGCCCAGGTGCGATTTCATGGTAGGTACGTTCGGAATATTCTCCTTACGCATGTTTCTAAGGTTAACATGCTTGTCAATGGTGGTTCCGTTCTTCATGTTCGAAATCACCAATACATAAACCGGGCGTCCCAGGGTACTGGTTCCGATCTGCATCAGCTCGGTTATGTCGGGGTAAGCCGCCGCCACCTTCTTCAGATAGTCAACGGTTCCCGTATAACCATGGTATTTGTCGAAGGTAATCGGAACCTTCTGCCTTGCAGATGATTGGAGTGATGGCAGCAGTACCATCATCATCGCCAGGACATTGATCAAAAGTCTCTTTCTGTAATTCATATCCATCATGGTGTAAGGTTTAAAAAACAGCTCATATTAAGAAATTTATAGCAAACTAAGTTGCCACAGGGTATGTTATGCATTGAATTTAACAATTTTTAGCATAAGCCGGAATGCGATGCAGCAATACCCGGGAGCAGACAGTCTTTGTCATATAGAACTTAAATGTATAACTTGCAAAAAAAATAGTACCATGAAAGAAAACCGAATGAAAAAGCATGTAACTGCTGTTGCTGCCATCAGGATAGCACTGCATTCCCTGGGTCTGATAGGAATAATAATTGCCAGCCTTGCAGTAAGGTTCGCCTTCGATTTTGTTCCTGTTGAGGAGATGCCGGAATTGGTAATGCCATTTGTCCAGGGCCTCGTCTTTTTTATCTTCCTTGTTGTTGCACTGATCTCAATACTGGGGATTATCGGAGCTGTAGGCCTCCTGGCAAACAAGGGGTGGGCAAGGATACTTTCAATTGTTGTAGCAGCCGTTTGCTGCCTCAATATCCCGATAGGAACACTGGCCGGCGTTTATACTATATGGGTCCTTTTGCAGGATGAGACCATAGAAATGTTCAAAAAGCAAGCTGAAGTATAGGCTCCAGCCTGTCTGATACTTTGTCAGCCTTGCGCACGGACCGTAACTTAATCTCACCAATATAGTCATCATAGATCATCAGCCGGCGTTTTCTGCCGGCCGGGCCACGCACGTGATTATATACAAACCAGGGCTTTCCTGCGCGCCATACTGGTTTTCCGGTGTCGTCAATATTAATCGTGACCGGCAGAACCATACCCAGACGATGAGCAGGAGAATACATTGCAGTGGTGAAGTTTCCAAGCGAATAGGCAATCAAAGTTCTGTGAGGCGATGCCTCTGATCCGGATTTATCAGGCCAGCTCTCCCATATCTCTGCCGGCTGTATAACATGCGGGTGACTTCCGATAATCATATCTGCCCCGGCTTCAGCGAGCTTCCGGGCCAGCCGTACAATGACAGGGTCGGGGTATAATTCATATTCATAACCCCAGTGCATAAATAGCACCTTAAGGTCAACCGAGTCTGCCTCCATTTTATTCAGTATCGTAACAATTTCTGTTATGCCGGCATCATTCTCACTGTAAGGAGCTATCCCTGAGATTATATTCATTTTAAGCATCCCCTGCTCAATGAGATCCGGGTTGTTCATACCCCATCCGGCAGCATAGAATCCAATTCGCAGTCCGTTGCTCTCAGCTATGACATACGACTGCATGGTGTCATTCGGAAGGGATGCTCCGGTCGCATATATGCCTTCATTCTGCAGGAACCCATGGGTTCCCGAAAGACCTTCAGCACCCATGTCGAATGCGTGATTGTTGGCAAGTGACAGAGCCGTAAAGATATTGCTGCCGTTGCTTTTCCTGAACGACCTGATGAGTCCCGGCGCTGAGTTATACCGTACATAGTCAGGCAGAAAAGATGGCACCCCGGAGAGGGTGTCAACAGGTGTTTCGAGGTTGCCGAAAACCATGTCATATCCAGCCAGTCTGCTTGTCAGTCGACTGTCTGCGAATGAGTTCCATCCGTTACGTATCCACATAATATCTCCTACGAAGGCAATGGTGGCGACCTCTCTGCCAGTAAGGTCTGAACTGCTATTGCTTTTGAGCAATTCAGACTGACGGGCAAAGTGTGTCTTAAGGCTGTCAGAAGCACACCAGTTGAGGCTGAAGTATTTTCTGAGATATTTGACTGATGACGGAAGGGCTTCTCCGAGACTTAGTCCTTCAGCCCTGAAACTGATGCAACGACCCTTCTCCTTCGGCATCATCATTGATGCGCAGGATGACACCAGAATTGCTGAAGCAAGAAGTATGGGAAAGACAGTTTTACTTTTCATTACTACGAATGATATTTTTTTCATACGGTTTAAAGCAAACAAAAATAATCAAACGCCACTATTTCTCAGCGGCCGTAAAAAATCTGTTAAATTTGCTGGCTAATAGTGTTCGTCATGAGTGAAGACAACAAAATCATCTTTTCGATGTACAGGGTCAGCAAGACCTATCCGCCTCATAAGCAGGTTTTGAAGGATATCTCCCTCTCTTTTTTCCTTGGTGCCAAGATTGGCATTATCGGACTTAACGGATCGGGGAAGTCAACCCTCCTGAAGATTATTTCAGGAGAGGAGAAGGCCTATCAGGGCGAGGTTGCCTTTAGCGCAGGCTATACAACCGGGATACTTCACCAGGAGCCGCTTATGGATGAGACCCGTACGGTTCGCGAAGTAGTGGAAGAGGGCGTGCAGGAGATTGCTTCCGTTATGAAGGAGTACGAGGAGATAAACAACAGGTTCGGCGATCCTGAAGTTTATGAGAATCCTGATAAAATGCAGGAGCTTATGGACAGGCAGGCTACGCTGCAGGAGCAGATCGATTTTCACGACGGATGGAATCTCGAGAATAAACTTGAGAGGGCAATGGATGCGTTGAGGTGTCCTGAAGGAGAGACTCCCGTTAATGTTCTTTCGGGAGGAGAAAAGCGCAGGGTGGCACTGTGCCGTCTTCTGCTGAGGCAGCCTGACGTGTTGCTCCTTGATGAACCTACCAACCATCTTGACGCCGAGTCGGTGCACTGGCTTGAAACTCATCTGCAGCAGTACAAGGGAACGGTAATATGCGTTACACATGACAGGTATTTTCTTGATAATGTAGCCGGCTGGATACTTGAACTGGACAGGGGAGAGGGTATTCCATGGAAGGGGAACTACTCATCATGGCTCGAACAGAAAGCCCGCAGACTGGAGATGGAGGAGAAAGGTAACGTTAAAAGACGCAAGACCCTCGAGCGCGAACTGGAATGGGTGAGGATGGCCCCGAAGGCCAGACATGCCAAGTCGAAAGCCCGCCTCGGCGCCTATGAGAGCCTTATGAATCAGGATGTCAGGCAGAAGGAGGAGAAGCTTGAACTGGTAATTCCCAACGGCCCGCGCCTGGGAGACAAGGTTATAAAAGCTGATAAAGTGTCAAAGGCTTTTGGAGAGAAACTGTTGTTTGAAAACCTCTCATTTGAACTCCCTCCGAACGGCATTGTCGGGGTTATCGGCCCGAATGGCGCCGGAAAGACAACCCTCTTCCGTATGATAATGGGAATGGAGAAATGCGACTCCGGAACGTTCATTCTTGGAGAGACGGTAGTCGCGGGTTATGTCGATCAGTCACATTCGGCAATTGATCCTGATAAAACAGTTTATCAGGTTATTTCGGGTGGTTACGATGAGGTTGTTCTCGGAAACAGACCGGTGAATGCCAGGGCATATGCTGCAAGGTTTAACTTTACAGGCGCTGATCAGGAGAAGAAATGCGCTGTTTTATCAGGTGGTGAACGAAACAGACTTCATTTAGCCCTTACGGTTAAATCAGGAGCCAATGTTCTTCTTCTTGACGAACCTACCAACGATATCGACGTAAATACACTGCGTGCACTTGAAGAAGGTCTTGAGAATTTTGCCGGATGTGCTGTAATTATCTCACACGACAGATGGTTCCTTGACAGGGTGGCAACACACATAATGGCATTTGAAGGTGATTCAAAAGTGGTCTGGTTTGAAGGATCTTATTCTGAATATGAAGATAATTATATGAAAAGGACTAATGCTGAGGGTCCTACACGCATAAAATACAGAAAACTGGTTAAATAGGTAAGTAGAAAGGTACCAGGTGCCAGGTATCAGGTATCAGGTATCAGGTATCAGGTATCAGGTATCAGGTGCCAGGGTTAAAAAAAGGAGTGTTATTTTATGGAAAATTATGACTTTGATTTTTCAGCAGGCGATCGGCGCAGGGCCTGGAATTATCTTATCGATAAACTTGAACGTCATTACAGTGATCCCTCACAGGTGAGGGTAGCGCCACCCCTCGACCCAGAGGTTGTCCGCGACTATTGTGCTGTTGATTTTAATACTCCAGTGCCGCCGAACGATGCCATAGACTATGTTACAGCCGGCCTCGATCAGTTTATTGTTCACACTTCACACCCCGGTTATTATGGCCTTTTCAATCCACGTCCGGCATTTGCCGGAATAATTGCAGATGCCATAACCGCCGTCTATAATCCTCAGTTGGCAGCCTGGTCGCACTCTCCGTTTGCTGTCGAGGCTGAGAATCATGTTATCAGGGAGTTTGGGCGCAAATTCGGATATAAGCCTGATTCAATTGACGGCACTTTTACCAATGCCGGTGCCGAGGCAAACCACACTGCTCTTCTGATGGCCCTGACACGATTTGTTCCCGGTTTTGCTGAGGAGGGACTTTCGGGGTCTGACAGCAGGCCTGTCATCTATGTGTCGCAAGAGAGCCACCACTCTTTTGTAAAGGCAGCAGGACTCTCAGGCATGGGTCGCCGAAGTGTGCGGAATATTCCGACGCTGAAATCATATGCAATGGATGTAGCTGCTTTGCGAAAGCAGGTCAAAGACGATATCGCAGCCGGGTTTTTGCCGGTAATGGTTGTCTCGACTCTTGGTACAACGGGCATGGGGGCTATAGACCCTGTTAAAGAGATAGATAGTGTGGCCCGTGAATATAATATGTGGCATCATGCTGATGCTGCCTGGGGCGGTGCAGTTGCTCTCTCTTCCAGATACCGCCATCTTGTCGATGGAATTGACCTTGCCGACTCTATAACATTTGATGCGCATAAATGGATGTCTGTCCCAATGGCTGCCGGTATGATTATAACACGTCACCCCGGCGCGCTGCTGGAGACATTCAGAATTACGGCTGACTATATGCCCAGAGAGGGTAAAGAGTTTGAGATCATCGATCCCTTTACTCACTCCATTCAGTGGTCGAGGCGTTTTACCGGACTGAAACTGTTTATGGCTATGCTCATATATTCCTGGGATGGCTACGAAAGGGTTATTAACCGTCAGTTTGAAACAGGTGATTTGCTGCGGAATAAACTTAAGGATGAAGGGTGGAATATATACAACAGCACTAAACTGCCGATAGTTAACTTCGGACTTTCAGACCTGGAAGACAATCAGGAAAAGATGACACGTTTCTGCCGCAGGGTCACCGACAGCGGGAAAGTGTGGATATCGGTTTACAGTACAGGAGGCATAAACACCCTGAGAGCCTGTATAACAAACTATAATACAACAGAAAAAGACCTGAATATTCTACTGCAGACACTGAGTAAGGAAAGGTGAAGCGGTATCCGGTGAACGGTAGACGGTAAACGATGCCCTGCGAACTGGGCTCCCGACCTTCGGTGCAGGACTCCGCTTCGCTCCGCCTGATCCCTGAGTCCCGCACTCATAAAACCTCTCTACAGCAAGGAGTTAGCCTTTGTAAATCTTAAATCGTAAATCTTAAATCGTAAATCTTATATCCCTTTAGAGTTATTTCCCTGTCATATTCATTGTTGCCACATACCAGTTGGCATCAGGAACCAGTACAGGATTCACGTTACCTGTGTCCAGGGTAGTCCAGCGCGACGATGGCGTCAGCAGATGAGTGGTACCTGATATAGTAACCCTCAGCGGCATATTGAAGCGCGGCACGCAGTTCGTCCAGCGATATGTCAGCTCTTTCCCTTTGACATAATATTCCAGCACCGGTATTCTGACGTCGCGAAGGTATTGATCGAAAAAAGGCTTTAGGTCGAGTCCGGTTTTTTCGGACATATACTCCTCTATTTGTGCGCCTGACACTGTCTGGTGCCAGAAATCCCTGTTCATTGAGCGCAGCAGATCTCTCCACTTTTCATCATCATTAATCCACTGTCTGAGAGTATGAAGCATATTGCCCCCTTTTGGATACATGTCGCCGGAACCGGCATAATTTACATCATATAAACCTACAATCGGTCTGTCATTCCTGATGCTGCGGCGTGTTCCCAGAACATACTCGCTTCCGGCCTTTTTGCCGTAGTGGTATTCTACAAAAAGGTTTTCTGAATAGTTAATAAAACTTTCATGTATCCACATATCTGCAATGTCAATGTATGTAATATTGTTTGCAAACCATTCGTGCCCCGATTCGTGGATTATGATGAAATCGAAAAGGTCGCCCCAGCCGGTTCCGCTCTGATCGCGTCCGCCATATCCGTTACGGTATCCGTTGCCGTAGGTTACCGAGCTCTGGTGTTCCATGCCGGGGTAGGGTACATCTACCAACTTGTAACTGTCTTCATAAAACGGGTACGGACCGAACCAGTGTTCAAAGGCTTCAAGCATCAGGTGGGCCTGTTTGAAATGGACCTTTGCCTTCTCGAGATTGTAGGGCAGGACCCAGTATTCGCAGTCGAGCGAACCCAGTTCACCCTGATAGATATCTGAAAAACTTACATAATTACCGATGTTGATATTGACACAGTAGTTGCTGATGGGATTTGAGACAAACCAGTGCCATGTCTTGGTGTTGTTGCTTTCCCGATCAACTTTCCTTAGTCGTCCGTTGGAGACGTTGACGAGATTTGCGGGCACATTGACGCTGATAAGCATACTGTCTGGCTCGTCATACATATGGTCTTTGCACGGCCACCAAAGGCTCGCACCATCACCCTGACAGGTGGAGACTATGAAGTGGTTGCCGTCGTCGTCTTTGTCCCATGATATACCTCCTGACCACGGTGGTCGGGGAGCAACCTTTGGTTTACCTCCATAGTGTAGAACAATGTTCTTTATTGCATCCTTGGGTTGTGGATCAGGAAGTGTAATAAAATGAGCATTGCCATCCTTCTTTATGATCAGGTCTGTGCCATTCTGAACGGCCCTGGTCAGAACCAGAGGCTCCTGAAGATCTATCTGCATTACCGCTGCGGGTTGCAATACCTTGTAGTGGACAGTATTGGTTCCTTCGATAGTCTGATTATCAGGATCAACGACTATGTCGAGATGATAGTATGTAAGATCCCACCACGCCCTTTCAGGAGTTATAGAACCACGCAGAGTGTCTTGTCTTGTAAAGATGCGCTGCGACTGCGCCTTAACTGCCGGGTATATTGTACACAGCAGTGTGAAAAGCAGAATGGTTTTTTTCATGCCTCAGGTAAGTTGCGGAGGGTGAGGTCATTACATATCACCCTTGCCTGTTTATCGCAATAAAAATACCAAATAGATCAATTGGGAACCCTATTTTCGTTACAATTCCATCTATTTACTATGACCTGTAGCAGCATCAGAATGCCTTCATTTCTGACTTTCAGGGAGCTCAATTATCAATCTCCTGCTGTAAGGGTCGATGGTGAAGATGAAATTCCGGAAGAAATCCGGACCGATATCACCGGCCGCACCAAGCCCTGTATATTTGTTGCCAAGTACAAAATTAGGAACATGACCAGATTTGACATCATAAGTTATATCTCCTACCTCAAGAGTGAAGTCAGCCATTGTGACCGGATAATCTGCCCCTCTCCAGACTACCGAGCCCTGATATGGCTCAACGCCAAGCAGGGGTGCTGATATACTGTTCAGGTTAACGTCACGGGAACCGGTTTCAATCATCATAAGGACCTCCTGGTTGTTTACCTTGCATGGTACGTAGATCCAGCCGTTTCGCACAATGTAGTCAACGCAGGTGTAAGAATTATTGTTCTTAAGGTATGTATCCAAAGCAGTGCTGTCACGCAGCCATGCCTTTTTGTTCAGGGGATCAATAGTAATGGCACACGGTCCAAGTGAAAATGGAGAAAAACACCCGTCGGCTTTGCTGAAGGAACTATCAAAATAGCCTGTAACAACATTATTTATCGACGGATTGCTGAAGTGAACTGTCTTATAGTGAATGTCAGCAGGTTTTTCCATGTAATTATACCATATTCCATCAGTTATGGAAAGAAGATCCTGTCCCTCAAGAGAGGCTCCCACTGAATCGTTATGTATAGTGAAGAGATTACTTCCTGAACCGGTATCGAGTTCCATTTTTATTCTTTTGCCTGTTTTATCATACATAAAAAACCCCATACCTGGCCCGCAGTCTGCATATTCCAACTCTATCTCACCACTTATACCTGATGGCCTGGGAAGTGTAGTAAGCAACTCCAGCAATGGACGGTCTTTTAATTGATAAGATGATATTGCCATTGAATTAAGGGTATCAAGATACGCCAGACTCAGGGCTATATCAGTATCCCGGGCATAACCATACAATGCAATCCATGGAAGGGGTTTCACAATAATGTCTTTTGAAAGTTTGCCTGCCTCCCACGCTCTTCCTTCAATACCATTTCTATCCAGATCAAGCAGCCATTCAAGATATTTCAACTCGCCATTTCCGGGGTATGATGATAATCCATCAGCAAGCATATCAGATGCTTCACTTTTGCCTATAAGAATCGCCTCCTTTATTCGTAAAACAGTACACTCCTCTGTAGAGCTCAACTGTTCAAGACTGCTCAAATACTTTTTATAGGTCTGACTCCCACTTAGCAATAATATCTCAGCCTTAATGTAGGTAGCTTCAACAGAATGAGGTTCTGACAACAGGGCAGTGTCAAGGTGCGACAAGGCAGCGTTAAGTCTGAAGGCTGCGGCTTCACTGCGGGCTTTTTCCAGGTGACTTCTCTGCGCCAGAATCTTAAAAGAACTGGTAACTAAACTGATAAGGACAAAAAGAACGATGAATGTTAATTTTTTTTTCATTTCAAGGTGTTTAAGGTTAATAAAAGAATTCGTCGCAAAGACGGAAAAAGACCGGAAATGCTTCAGATTTTGTGTGAATAACCAAACTTTAACACCATATTAACATAAAATGGACAGACAATTTGGAAAATCTAAATATAAATGTATATATTACACTTCTAAAAATGATGATAACCAATAAACAGTTATATTATGAAAATGTCGTTGAATAAGAGGTCTTTATGGATTTTATTTGCAGTGGCACTTTTGATGCCAGGCAATGCTTATAGTCAGAACAGGTGGCAGGTTCTTGCTGCCGAAGAGGGTACAATTGGTCTTGAGAGTGGTTTTATTGAGACAGAGACGGCCGGTTTCAACCTGAAAATAATAAGGGAATCGCAGTTGCTTACTGCCTTGCAGCCAAAGGGAGAGGATGGCTTTGATTTTACACCGTCTGACAGGCTTGAATCAAGGAAGAGTAACAGGTTGTATCATCTGGGAGACCTTAATCTCAGGGTCAGGGCTGTGGATACCCAGGAGTGGATGCGCTTTTCATCTGCCCTCGATCGGGCTCCTGTGAAGGCCATACCTTCGGCAGGTGGCAACGTGATAGCGGCGGCTGATATAACATCGACTTTTGCAGATGGAATACCTCTGAAGATTGAGCGCTACTGGGAGAATCAAAACGGTGATCTGGTTCTCAGGTTCAGAATTATAAACAATTCTTCGTTTCCGGTAGAGATTGGTTCCCTTGGAATGCCTTTAATATTTAATAATATTCTCGATGGGAAGAATCTTGAACAGGCACATGCCATATGCTCATTTTACGACCCCTATATCGGGCAGGATGCAGGTTACCTGCAGGTGGCAAGGTTGCATGGTCTTGGCCAGGTTCTTCTGGTTCTGCCTTACGGAGACACTCCGTTTGAAGCATACAATCCGTTGCTTGACGATCGCACACCAAGGGGAATAACATTTGAGGGATTCTATGAGTGGATGGCCCACAGCAGGGCTCATGCAGCTGAAGACTGGTCGGTTGCCGAACCATGGAATCATCCTACTATGACCAGACTTAATCCGGGTGAGTCACGCGATTATGGTTTGAAGTTCGTCCTTGCACCGTCACTGCGTGATATTGAATCTACTCTGTTGAAACACAGCCGACCGGTTGCGATAGGTGTACCAGGCTATGTCGTGCCGATGGACGTTGATGCCAGACTTTTCCTCAAACACGGAAGTGAGATTAAGTCGCTTGATGTGCATCCGGGAGGAGCTCTCGACATCACTGCAGGTCCGACCACTGCAAACGGATGGAAAACATATATGGTAAACGGCAAAGAGTGGGGCCGTGCAAGGCTCACAGTAACGTATGCCGACGGACTAAGGCAGTCAATAAATTATAATGTAATCAAGCCGGAGGAGCAGGTTGTGAATGATATGGGCAGGTTCTACACCAACGAACAGTGGTATGAGAATCCTGATGATCCCTTCAAACGCCATTTGTCAGTAATAAGCTACGACTACGGGCGCATGCAGCAGGTTACTGAAGACAGCAGGGCGTGGGTAGCCGGTTTGAGTGATGAGGGTGGCGCAGGCTCATGGCTGGGCGCCATGATGAAACAGCTGATTCAGCCTGACGCAGAAGAGATGAAGAAGATGCAGGCCTTTGTACACAACACTCTCTGGGGTGGTATACAGTACAGTGAAGGTGACAGGAAGTATGGTGTCAGGAAAAGTCTCTTTTATTATGATCCTGATAATATGCCCGAAGGTACATACAGTCCGGATATTAACTACGGAGGATGGTCGGCATGGAACAAGAAGGAGGCTGAATCGACAGGCCGTTCCTATAATTATCCGCACGTCGCTGCTGCCTGGTGGGTAATGTACCAGCTTGAGCGGAACCACAACGGCTTTGTAACGGGAGCCAGTTGGGAATGGTATCTTGAACAGGCGTTCCATACCTCAGTAGCGATGGTTCAGCAGGCTCCCTATTACGCGCAGTTCGGTCAGATGGAAGGAACCATTTTCTTCCTTATTCTTCTTGACCTGCAGCGCGAGGGTATGACTGAAATGGCGGTTAAGCTCGAAGAGGTTATGAAAAAGCGTGCCGATGTATGGTATGCTCTTAAATACCCGTTCGGAAGTGAAATGCCGTGGGATTCAACCGGACAGGAAGAGGTGTACATGTGGTCGAAGTACTTCGGTTATGATGAAAAGGCTGATGTAACCCTAAACGCGATTCTTGCCTACATGCCTACAGTGCCTCACTGGGGGTACAACGGCAGCGCACGCAGGTACTGGGATTTCCAGTATGCGGGAAAACTGAGGCGGATAGAGCGTCAGCTGCATCACTATGGCTCAGCCCTGAATTCCATTCCTGTTCTTACCGAATTCAGGGACAACCCTGACGATTTCTACCTCCTCAGGGTTGGTCATGCAGGTATGATGGGAGCTCTCTCGAACATAACACCTGAAGGTTTTGGTCCTTCAGCATTCCATGCATATCCTAATACACTAAGAATAGACCATCTTACAGGTGACTATGGCCCGGGGTTCTTTGGCTATGTTGTCAACTCAGGAACATACCTGACACAGCACAAAGAGTTTGGCTGGCTTTCATTCGGAGGGAACACGGATATCTCATCAAAACTTATAACGGTCAGACCAACAACAGCGGCCCGCACAAGGATATATCTTGCACCCATGGGCCTCTGGCTGACGCTCGACGCCGGAAAGTTTGAAAGCGTATCGCTGAACCCAAAAAATGGCCAGGTAATCGTAAGACTTGATCCGGCGACGGTAAATACTAAACAGGCTCGCATCAGGATTGAACAACCTGCCCGACCATCAGGAGCGGGTGTGTACGGGGCTCCATCAAACCTTGTTGAGGAGAGAGGCGCCTTTACGCTTAATCTTGGCTCAGGGATAACAGAACTTGTTCTGAAACCAGGGAAGTAATAGTGTAATATAGCAGCTCCTGACGATTTTGCAGGATTCAGACAGGGGTGTAGTATTCAAAAACTAAGTAACGGGAAGCTGACAGGTGTAAGTAATGGCATCTGACAGCTTCCCGTACATTTTCTGACCATAAACGTGATTATAATTATTAACAATCATAAAAGATTATTTGTGTTTTTTTCTGAATAAGTTAGTTTTGCGAATTGCAGTGAGGATGATACCATAACCACCCTGCAAAACCTGATATCTGTAAAATTTTAACCTTCTACCAGTAATCATGAGAAAAGAAAAAACTTTAGGAATCCTTAAGCTTGTAACTGCTTTTGCCATATTGATACAGGTATCCTCCTGTACCCAGCCACAGCCACCTGTCGTCAAAACCCTTGAGGTGACCAACATAGAAGGCAATCAAGCCCGGAGCGGCGGACAAATTATTGCCGACGGTGATGCTCAGATAGTTTCAAAGGGGATTTGCTGGGGCACAGATATGTTCGTAGATACCAGTAATTTCAAAACTACTCTCGGCCCCGGGGCAGAGGATTTCATAGGCATAATGACCAATCTTGAGTATAATACAACATATTTCGTTGCAGCATATGCCATAAATGAGGCTGGAATTTCATACGGAGAAACACTGCCCTTCCAGTCAGCAGCAATGATACCAACAGTAGTTACTTCGGATTACAGAGAACTCACATCCACTTCAGTATTTGTCTGGGGAGAAATAACCGCTGACGGGGGTGTGGATATAACTGAAAGAGGTATTTGCTGGGGTACGTCTCCTGAACCTGATATAAGCGGAAACAAAATATTTGAAACTCTTGGAAACCCCCAGTTTGGATTTACAATAACCGGACTACAGCCAGGTACTGATTATTACGTAAGGGCGTATGCCACTAACAGGTCCGGAACAGGCTACGGGGAACAGTTAAGCTTTCGTACCCCACTGTACAGTATCGGCCAGACATATGGAGGAGGAATTATTTTCTATCTCGATCAAACCGGTGAGCATGGTCTCATTGCGGCTCCTGCCGACCAAAGTAGCGGTGCCGAATGGGGTTGCGCAGGCACTTCAGTGTCAACATCGGCAGCAGTGGGTACCGGTAACCAAAACACCATCAACATACTCTCTGCATGCCCGACACCCGGTATAGCGGCACGACTGTGTGATGAACTCGATTTGAATGGTTATCAGGACTGGTATCTGCCTTCGATTGATGAACTGACATTGATGTATTCCAATTTGCATAAAAAGGGCATCGGTAATTTCAATGCAGATAAAGAATACTGGAGTTCAACACAGCATCCCACACCAAATCTGGGTTACATTTACCATTTTCGGTGGGAGTACGCCGGGGGCATAATTAAGTCAGGAGATTCTATGTCTCTTGTCAATGTAAGAGCCATTAGGGCATTCTGATCCTTAAAAAACGGTTATATAAAGCCGGTAGGATTTAAACTGAGACCTTCTGACTTTCGTTAAGATCCGATATGAATCCGGTCAGAATATCAGCCACCTCAGCACTGTGTGAACGCTTGTTGGTTTCTACATCAAAATAGCTGCTGCCAGGAAGGGCCTGAGCTATGTTTGAGGCCTCATCGTGGCTGTGAAACCTGTCATGAGAGACACCGATTACCAATACCGGCACATCAACAGTGCCGAGATCATCCCATATCTCATACGACGATACATCAACAACCGTCCGGGCAAGCTTTTTCGGATCGGCCTGGTCGAGTATGCGGGCGTTGATCTCATACATCTCGTAGTCTCCCTCCTCATTAATGTGGAACTTTTTCATATACCACTTCAGGAAGGGCTTCAAAACAGGATAAAGCGGCACTGCAACCCTGGCAAGTGGTGGAAGCCACCATGGCCAGGGGAATGAGGCGGAAGGCTCAATAAGTACCAGGGCCTCAGGCTTTTTTCTTAGGTGCCTCAGCGCAGCAACAGCCACTGCTGTCCCGAGTGAATAACCCATAATGATATAACCTCCGGCCTGGAGACCAAGTAATTCCAACGCCTCCGGCAGATCTGAGGCGATTCCCGGGATGGAAAAGCCCGCCTTGCCATTTATCACCGATGATCCCTTTTCACGTGTCTCCAGAAAGTAAACCCTGTGCCTTTCAGCCAGGGCCTCTACCGTTTCATGAAAGTTCTCATACACCGACCCCAGTCCCGGCAGCAACAGAATGTCAGACATTCTGTTCTCTTCACCAGGACAGTTGTCAAATTCCACGACATTAAGGCCTATGCCGGATGACAGCAACAGACGCCGGCTGTACCCTGAATTTGCCGCCACGCGCTTTGACTGGGTTTCTGTTACCGGGATTTCCATGAATCGAAGTTCATCATAAATGACATAACCCCGCAAAAATAGTATTTATCTGAATTTATTTACCGGCTACCCAGGTCTCATTTACCACCGCCATTCATCAGTTCACCTGCCGCCACCTGCCATATTCCCCACAGCAATTCCGCCGTGCCCCGGCAGTTACCTGCTTCATTCACCACCGGCATTCCTCCGTTCACCGACCGCAAACCGCCATTGGCCTACTTTGCGGGTTTTATTATCAGCAATATGCTGAATACCATATATATTTGTTCGAAAACAAACCTGATGAACAACCCGAGGAGCGCAATCATAGCAGGCGCCGGCATCGGCGGCATAACCACCGCTCTATACCTGGCACGCAACGGATACAGTGTGGAAATCTACGAAAAGAACAGCTTCCCCGGAGGAAGATGCGGCCAGATGACCCGCGATGGCTACAGATTCGACATGGGCGCTACCATGATGCTGATGCCAGAGGTATACCGCGATATCTTCCGTTCACTCGGTACAGAGCTTGAAGACGAACTCTCCGTCACTAAGATGGAAGATCTTTATACGGTCTGGTTCGACAACGGCAGCAAGCTGGTCTTCACTACAGATGAAAAGCGTATGGCAGACCAACTCGAGCAGTTCGAAAAGGGAAGCGCACCCCGCGAACGTGAGTATGTACGAAAAGGCCATGAGCTTTATACACTGGGTTTCCGTAAACTCCTGGGCCGTAACTTCCTTCGCATAACAGACTTCATCAACCTCCGAAACACACTTCTCCTGGTAAAACTGAAGACCTACATCTCACACAGCCGTTACACGCGCCGATTCTTCCGAAATCCGCACCTTCAGATGGCCTACACTTTTCAGAATATCTACGTCGGCCAGAGTCCTTTCTCCGCGCCAGCCCTCTTTTCAATGATCCCCGCCGCCGAACTCACCGAAGGCTCACTCTTCCCCCGTGGTGGCATGTTCAGTCTGGTTGAAAAGCTTATGTCCCTATGCGAAAAAGAGGGGGTGAAATTCCATTACAACAAGAGTGTTCAGCACATTTCTGTTCGGGGGAACCGCGCCCTCGGTTTCGAATTTGCCGACGGAACCGCAGCAAAAGCCGACGTGATAATAGCCAACGCCGATCTCCCATATGTCTATCGCGAACTCCTGCCTCCATCATTCAAATCGTGGAAGCTCAGGCAGATGAAGTACTCAGCCTCAGCACTGGTATTCCATTGGGGCGTCGACAAGATATATCCGCAGCTCGGGCATCACAGCATCTTCCTGTCTGATGATTTCCGCGACGGACTCAATGCCATATTCAAAAAGCGCTCAATAGGCAAGGATCCGAGTTTTTATGTTCACGCTCCCGTGCGTACCGACCCGACGGCAGCACCTCCGGGGTGTGATGCACTCACGGTAGTCATCGGGGCCGGACACTACCGCAGCTCAGACAATCATGACTGGCAGGCGATGCAGGAGAATGCACGTACAGCTGTCATCAATAAGCTTAAAAGAGCTGGTTTGACCGATATAGAAGAACATATAAGGTTTGAAATACCATGTACTCCCGTAGCCTGGGAGAGCATGCTGAATGTGACCCATGGATCGGTGTTCGGAAGCCTGGGCCATAATATACTGCAGATGGGGTACTTTCGCCCTCACAATCGCGACAGGAGATACCGTAACCTCTATTTCACCGGAGGCAGTACTCACCCCGGAAACGGAATACCCATGATACTGCTGTCAGCAAAACTTGTTACCGAAAGGATTCTGAATGATGACGTAAAAGAAAGATAATGAAAACAATAACCCAAAGCCGTCATAAACAGGAGATTATCGGCATTTTTGAATCGATAGATTTCGAAAGGATAATCGACCACCCCAACATACTTATCTCAGCCAATTTCTGGGAACCAGAGAGATACCATGCTGCCCGGGTCTGCTATCGGATAATGAGATACATCGACGATCTTATTGATAATCATAAGGCCGAACGCGGAGCCATTGCCCCTCACGAAAGGGAACAGTTTACTGCCGATGTGGAAAAATGGCTGCAGATATTCCTCGATTCCGGCAGGAATGACCCCCTGCAGGCCGGACTGATGGAAACGATTGAGCGATTCCGCATTCCCCTCTGGCCCCTTGAAGACTTTGCAAGATCAATGATTTATGACATCAATAACGACGGATTCCAAACGCTGCAGGCATATATCGACTATTCCAGGGGTGCTTCGGTTGCTCCTGCAAGCATCTTCGTGCATCTGAGCGGCCTTCGAAGCAATGGCGGCCATTACCTGCTCCCGGAGTTTGACGTGCGCGACACCGCAACCCCCTGCGCAATGTTCAGCTACCTTGTGCATATAATTCGAGACTTTCAGAAAGATCACCGTAACAACCTCAACTACTTTGCAGAAGATATTATGGCGAAGCACGGTCTTACACGGTCAGGACTACGAAGGATGGCATTCGGGGAGAATCTGTCGGAGGGATTCAGGTCAATGATGAGGGAGTACATGGCTCTCGCTGACAGGTACAGGATTGAGACACTACAGGTAATGGAACGTGTTTGCCCTATGCTTGGTCCCCGCTATCGCCTCAGCCTCGAGATAATATTCAATCTCTACCTGATGGTATTCGAACGTATCGATCCCGACAACGGAAGCTTTACAACCTCTGAACTGTTACCCACACCGGAAGAGACAAAAACCAGAGTCTGGCAGGTAATCGAAACTTCAAAATGGGATTTCTAATATCTGATATCTGATATCTGATATCTGAAATCATCAGATTCGGCTCTCCAGAACCTTCCTTACCACCTCAGGCGTAACAAGTTTCCTGTCGCCGAAGGCTATCCATTTGCGCTCCACAAACCTGTTGACTATTTCGTCAACCGTCTCCTGACCGACACCGTACTCACCAAGTCTTGTCTTTACCCCCAGAGACCGGAAGAACTCTTCCGTCCTGGTGATTGCCATTTCGGCACGGTCGGCTTCAGTTCCCTCAGTAATATCCCATACCCGTTCTCCGTACTGCAGCAGCTTGCCCATCTTCTCCTCCTTCAGCACCATCAGTATGCCCGGCAGCACGATGGCAAGGGTGCAGGCATGGTCTATATTGTGAAGGGCGGTGAGTTCATGACCGATAGTATGCACCGACCAGTCACCCGGAACGCCACAGGAGAGGAGGCCGTTGAGAGCCATCGTTGCAGACCAGAAGAGGTTGGACATGGCCTCATAGTCGGCAGGATTGGCATATACTTTCGGCCCCTCCTCAATAAGGGTTGTCAGAACCGCCTCGGCAAACCTGTCCTGGATTGGTGCGTTAACAGGGTAGTTAAGATACTGCTCGGTAGTATGGATGAAAGCGTCAATAATACCGTTTGCAACCTGGTGCTTTGGCAGGCTGGCTGCTGCATCGGGAAGCAGAACCGAGAACTGCGGGAATACCTTCGGAGAGCCGAATGCCCTCTTGTCAGTGGTCGATTTGCGGCTAATAACAGCGTTCTTATTCATCTCGGTGCCTGTGGCCGGGAGTGTCAGCACGGCAGCCAGCGGCAGGGCACGCTCAACAGGGGCGGCCTTATCCAGGATATCCCACGGGTCGCCGTTATCATACAATGCTGCGGCTGCAATGAACTTTGTTGCATCGATTACCGAACCTCCTCCGGCGGCTAGCAGGAAATCAACCTTTTCGCTCTTTATTTTATCTACGGCCTGCATGCAGGTTTCATATGACGGATTTGGTTCAATGCCCCCAAACTCAACTATGGTTCGGCCTGACAGTGCCTCCTTTATCCTGACATAAACACCGTTTCGCTTAATGCTGCCTCCTCCGTAAAGGAGCATTATCTTCTTGCCATTGGGTATCAGCTCGGAAATTTTTAATAGTTGGTCCCTGCCAAACAGAATGTTGACCGGATTGTAAAATTCAAAATCTTTCATTTTAGTTTTATTCAGTTAGTTTTCTATTCTCTGTCATTGCCAGTCCGGGAAATCTCCTGAGCATTTTTTGTGCTATCGGAACACTCCGGGTGGTATAACCCGGGGCGGTGGTTTTTATTACACCCTCCTCAAACCATAACGGATCAATTAGGGTTTTTGTTTTGGCCTCGCCTTTAATGTTGCCGTGGTAGGAAGTCCACATCCTGCCGTCGGGGCCTGTAAACACCTGGTTATGACCTGCGTTGATCAGCGGGGACTGAGGATCCTCGATTACCACTCCTTCTCTGACGATGTATGACTTTCCATCCCTTGAATAGGCCCCGAATAGCGGGTTCTTGTCATATTTTTTCCAGGGACCGTAAACATTCGTTGCCGTTGCGTATCCTACCGCATACCCCATTGTCCATGAAGAGTAGAAGAGGTAGTAGGTTCCTTCATGCTTTATGACGTGTGCCCCTTCAATACCGTTCGAATCCCATGCGCTGCCGGAACTTTGTGAGAAAAGCTCCACGGGTTCCTCCTTAAGGGTTACCGTTACCGTATCGAGTTCTGCTACGAATATTTTGTGAATGTTTGTCCATCCGTTATTGAAGAAGGCGTAAACCCTGTTGTCTTCATCCTCGAAAAGGGAGATATCGTTTGAAGGAAATGATGTTAATGGTTTTTCGTGTGTTCTGACCGTATAGGGACCTGTTATTTCAGATGCTGTTGCCACACCGCATGCATGAAAGTGCTTCATGTCAGGATCAGCATAACTGCCGCTGTTATTCTGACAATTGAAGGTGAGATACCAGGTGCTGCCGATCTTCCTCAACTCCGGAGCCCAGAAACGGTCCCGGTACCAGACATTTGAGTCGAGGGCAAAAGCATCGATAAGCAGCTTTTCGAATTTCCAGTTCCTCAGATCATCAGACGAGTAAAGCTTTACTCCGGGATTGGGTCCACCCCAGAAGGGTTCACAGGTGCCGACTGCATAGAACCTGCCGTCATGCGGAATAATATGGGTATCCCTGAATTCAAGCCCGTTTAAGGGGTTGGTCCAGGTGAATTCCTTCTGAGTGCATCCCTCCATGATAAAACTGAGCAATGCTATTGAAGTGATAAAACATAGTCTGGTGGTGGTTTTCATAATAAACAGGTTTTGTTGGCAGGGATCATATGAACAGGTTATGTTGGCAGAGATCATATGAACAGAGTCAAAGATAATAAATGTATTATTAACACGTAAATTTATGCCTCGGGATTTAGAATGTCATTCACCTGTAAGTGATGATATTTTTATGGGTGGGGCAGGAAGCGTCACTCTGGAATAGATAATACAAGGGTCCCTTCTTCTTGTGGAGGAAATCAATGAAGAGCAGATGTCCCTGATTGCTTTTGAGGAAGTTGTTTCGTACATTTGTTTTTGATCAGACAAATACAAACCCGAAACGAAGAACATGAAAAGGATCTTTCGCTTTGCACTGCTGATATCCGCAATTCTGGCGGCAATTATATCATGTGAAAAGGGCCCGCCGGAAAAGGGAGGCCCGAAGAACCCCAAACCAAACGACCTCTCATATATCCACCTGGTAGTCCAGAACTATTGCGGAGGCGAACTGGTTTCGGACCTGCTGGCCGGCAAGAATACAAAAGTAGGTTTGGTGCGGGTGACCACAGATGGTGAATACCTGACGGTGAAATATGAGATTGAAGGGAATGACTGGGTCATTTCAGAGACGCACCTGTCGGTTACGGCATCACTCTCTGATATTCCGGCAACAATGAACCTCAATCCGAAAATAGGTTTGTTCAAATACAAAAATGAACACTACCCCCAGGTAAGTTCATACACTTACAGTGGCATTCCGGTTGATGGTAATGGTAGCCTCTATATAATGGCACATGCAGTTGTGGAGCGCGTTACCGGCTGGAAAACTGATATCCCGGCAATCTCTGTACAGCTGCCTGAATATGTAACAATATCGGTTGATTACCCACAGGCCGGTTCCGGATCATATTTTACCACCACGGTAACCAACGGAGGCATCCTTGATGGCTCGTATGCCGGATGGTGTGTTGATGTAGGTAATGCCATCTACTCCGGAACAGAATATCTGGCTAAGGTTATCTCAGGTTACGATGCTGACCTTTCAGGCGTAGTTGACAAGCCTGAAAATCTTGAAAAGGTTAACTGGATAATTAACCGGAATTTCGTTGGACAGACTGCTTCTGATGGTACCGTTTACACCTTCGGCGATGTGCAGCGGGCAATCTGGGAACTGGTTGACAATGATGTCTCAGAGAGCGGACTGGGTGATTGGAGCCAGACCCGGGTTGATGAAATACTGATGCTCGCTGAAAATGCGCCGCCCGGGTATGTGCCTGAATGCGGCCATGAGGTTGTTATAATGCTGGTGCCAGTCAGCGGAGAAGGAGGAGAGCCGATTCCCGTACAGAAGACCATTACCCAGGTTGCAGTGATTACTTTCCCCGGGGTATGTGTTCCGGTAACTAAAGGCAGTGAGACAGCCTGGGCTGCAGGTTATGACTTCGGTGGACCGAATTGGGCAAAGTACTTCATTTATTGCACAAATCCTGTAAGATAAAACAGTTATTGGATCTTAATGTGTTAAAATTGAAAACCCGGCTGATCAACTACTATGATCTGTATATGTTACTTAACCCGGATTTATATTACTAATCAAAACCTTAACTCTTATGGAAGATCTCAATGAAACACAAAACGCCACGGCAGGTATGGAATTTTCAGAAAGGAGTGTAACCTATTTGAATGAGACCCGACGATGGACACTTTTCCTGTCAATTATCGGATTTATCGGAATCGGGTTTATGCTGATTGCTGCCATTTTTATGTTAACGGCATCTTCGCTGATCCCTGATATGCCTTTCTTCGGCGGCGCTGCTGCAACAATATTTTTCCTGCTGTTTGCACTTCTATACTTCTTTCCTATCTACTATCTGCTGAAATTCTCAACACTTTCAAAGCTGGCAATAGACGGAAATGACAGTAGACTGCTTGAAGAGGCAATGAGATACCTAAAGATGATGTTCAAGTTCATGGGTATTCTTGTCATCGTAGTGCTGGCAATCTATTTACTCATAATTATTATAGCCCTCTTTGGTGCGGCTTTTGCACTCAGATAACGACCCGGAAAAAGATTTTTGATGGCCGGTCACTCAGGTGGCTGGCCTTTTTTTATTGTAACCCTGCGAAAGTTAAGAGGATCGTGAGTAAAAATTGTACCATGAATAGGTGTTGTATTCAATTTTTTTTAATTTTACTATGTTTCGCTGCAGAAGACTGCAGATTAATAATTTTGTAATTAAGTCTGTATTGTTAACCTAAAACTATCTGAAAATGGAAAAGATTGTTAATCCCGTCCTCAATAAGACAGGTCTTGATCTCAATCAGGGTTCTCTGGTACACCTGAACGAAATCAGAAAACTGGCTCTGTTTATAGGAATTGTAATGCTTGTTATGTTTGTAATGATCTGCATAGGCATGCTGTCAATCATCATAATCGGGCTGATTCAAAATGAGCTTTTTATAGGCACAACTACGCTTGTTGCAGGTGTTTCGCTAATGGCAGTCTCAGTGGTTTACCTCCTTGCATTCATTTATCTCAACAGGTTCTCCGGCAGAATCAGTGATGCCTTTGCCGGCTCTGACTCCGGTAAAATCGAAATGGCATTTCTGAATATGAAATACTTCTTCAGGCTTATAGCGATAGTATTGATACTATATATAGTTGGCTTTTTAGTACTTGTGAGCACAAAAGTTCTGTTTTAATGAGAAGATAAAGACCGATCGGCTCTTGTCATATAGAAAAAATAAAACAAAAACATAAAAAGCATTTATAAAATATAGTAAAGCAACAAAAAAGTTTATATATTTGCGGCGTCAGGTTTTTTTATTAGTAAGATGATACAGTCAGTAAACAATAACCTCCTCAATTCAAACCGGAATAATAATAATGCCGGCCCTGGAGGGTATTGTATCATCTGAGAAAGTAATCAGGCAATGATATAAGCAGGCCCTCCGTAAAGACGGGGGGCTTTTTTGTTAATATAAAACTGTAAAATAAATGAAAGAGATTGTCAGAACCGAACAGGAGATCAGGTTTGTAAAAGAGACATTTGAACGGGAGCTTTCCTCCAGGCTGAATCTTTCGAGGGTATCTTCACCTCTTATTGTTGATGAGACTTCCGGCCTTAACGATGACCTTAACGGGATTGAAAAGCCGGTAGCCTTCAGCATTAGGGGAATGAACGGCAACAGGGCTTCCGTGGTGCAGTCGCTTGCAAAATGGAAGAGGCTTCGTTTAAGGGAACTCGAAATCCCCCCAGGGGAAGGAATCTTAACCGATATGAGGGCTCTGAGACCTGACGAGAACCTTTCTCCGCTCCATTCGGTATATGTCGATCAGTGGGACTGGGAGAAACATATATTCTCCGGCGATAGAACCCTTGGCTTCCTGAAGTCAGAGGTTAACCAGATTTACCAGGCGCTCTGCATCACCGAAGGGCTGGTCTGCAAGGAAGTGACAGGATTCCTGCCATTTCTTCCATATGAGATAACTTTCATTCACGCTGAGGATTTGGCAAGACAGTATCCTTCGCTTGATCCCAAATCGCGGGAAGATATAGTTGCCAGAAGATATGGAGCTGTTTTCATTATCGGTATAGGAGCAGTACTTTCTGATGGCAAGAGGCATGACGGAAGGGCTCCTGACTATGATGACTGGTCTACAGGGAATGAGGAGGGCTCCTTGGGGCTCAATGGTGATATAATCGTCTGGAACCCGGTGCTTGAATCTGCATTTGAGTTATCATCAATGGGTATCAGGGTTGATGGTAAATCGCTCTTGCTTCAGCTTTCAGAATGTGGCTGCAAAGAAAGGCTGGCACTTCCTTTCCACAGAATGCTGGCTGCCGGAGAGCTTCCGCAAAGCATAGGCGGTGGTATCGGCCAGTCAAGGGTATGTATGTTCATGCTCAGGAAACAGCATATAGGACAGGTTCAGGTCAGCATCTGGCCTGAAAAGGAACGACAGCGACTGGCGGTAATGGGGATAGAGTTAATGTGAGAATTAGCGAATTAGAAAATGTGATAATAATTTATAGTTTCGTAGTTTTTAGACGATGTGTTGGTGGACCGATTTGGTTGTGCGGGACATTTTTTTGTTCTCTGTTTTTAATTATCTTGGCTCAAAACAAGTTTGATATGAACAGGCAAATAGTTAATATATCTATTGGGTTTATTCTGGGATCAGTTTTATCAGCAACACAGGTAAATGGGCAGCAATCAGCAATAAGACCATGTGACGACAGCCATCCTCCGGTCGTTTTTGTGCATGGGTTCCTTGGAAGCGGAGACACATGGGCCCCTCAGGTTCAGAGATTTGCATCAAATGGTCATTGTGCAGACAGATTTTTTGCATTCGACTGGAACAGCCTCGGGGGAGGAGGCGCCGACATTCTTCTCGACAGGTTCATAGACTCCGTACTTATGGTTACCGGTGCTGAAAAGGTTCATCTTGCCGGCCATTCTGCAGGAGGTGGCAGAGGGTATAGCTATCTTGCCGACCCTGCAAGGGCAGCAAAGGTGATCTCGTATGTTCATATCGGCAGTGGTGCCAATAAGGCACCTGCCGGACCAGGGGGTAATATATCAACAATGAACATTTATTCAACAGATGACAGGGTAGTGCCAGGTGGGGATATTCCGGGCGCACTGAATGTAAAGCTGACAGGACTGGACCACTACCAGGTTGCCACCTCTGCCGAAACATTTGCACATATGTACAGGTTTTTCAATAATTCCGACCCGCTTACAACAGATATTTTACCTCTGAAGAGTATAACCATAGGTGGCAGATGTCTCTCCCTTGGTACCAATCAGCCGGCTGAGGGCACGATCATAGATATCTTCAGGGCTGATGACAGGGGGAATCCTTCAGGTCAGCCGGTTGCTACCCTGAAAGTACCCGCCAATGGCAACTGGGGGCCAGTTGAGGTCAGCCCTGATCATCACTACCTTTTCAGACTGAGTTCTGAACGACCCGGCTTCAGAGGGATTAACTACTATTTCGAGCCGTTTGAGCGGGATAATCCGCTTGTATACCTGCGTACATTTCCTTCCGGTATGTCGCCTGTGGGTTTGTTGCTGGCAGCCTTGCCAAATAATGATGACCTCTCTGTAATCAGCATCTTCTCATCAAGCCAGGCAGTCATAAACGGCCGCGATGACCTCTCTTTGAACGGTATCAGGTTGTCAACACCGGCACTCGCAGGTGCACAGTCAACCATGATTTCACTGTTTTGTTACGATGATCGTAATGACGGTCAGGGAACAGGAGAGCCAATAGCACTCTTTTTGTCGATGCCCTTCCTCAGGGGCGCCGACGTGCCAATAGGTACAATTGCAGAGGAGACCTGGGTGGCCGAATTCAACGGCAGAACCATCCCCGTCAGAAACTGGAGCAGCAAAACCGATGGTGTCACCATAGCTGTTTTCTGGTAATTTTTCCCTTACCAAAAACCTTGTCGACCGCAGGGAGATAACCAAAGCAAATCGCAAATCTGATATCGTTAACCGAGGCCTTGGCCGAGCTCGCGACCATCGGGAGCAATCTGATATCTGAAATCCACTGCCCTGCACCCTGCACCCGATCTCCGGTACCTGATACCCGGTACCCGGTACCTGATACCCGATACCCGATACCCGATACCTGATACCCGATACCCGATACCCGGTACCTGATACCCGATACCCGATACCCGGTACCTGATACCCGATACCCGATACCTGATACCCGATACCCGGTACCTGATACCCGATACCCGATACCCGGTACCTGATACCCGATACCCGGTACCTGATACCCGATACCCGGTACCTGATACCCGGTACCCGATACCTGATACCCGGTACCCGGTACCTGATACCTCTTTTTTCACTATCTTGCACCCGATTTAGATAAAACGCAATATACTGATTAAATGATATTTGATAATTTCAATCTGAAGCCTGAACTGCTCGATGCTGTCTATTATATGGGTTTCAGGGAGGCAACACCAGTTCAGGAGAAAGCTATTCCTGTAATACTCGAGGGCAAAGATCTCATTGCCTGTGCACAAACAGGAACCGGAAAGACAGCAGCGTTCCTGCTGCCTGTGCTTAACTCGATATACGGACGGCATACAACGCATACACATACACTGATACTGGTTCCAACACGCGAACTTGCCATTCAGATCGATCAGCAGATACAGGGTTTTGCATATACACTCAATGTAACTTCACTGGCTGTTTATGGTGGCGGTGACGGAGCAGACTGGGAGCAGGAAAAGACAGCCTTCCTTAAGGGTGCTGAGATAATCGTTGCAACTCCCGGAAGACTGATTTCACACCTCAATCAGGGCTATGTCGATTTCAGCCAGGTTGAGATGCTGATCCTTGATGAGGCCGACAGGATGCTCGACATTGGGTTCCATGATGATATAATGAAGATAATTTCATATGTACCAAAAACCAGGCAAACCCTGATGTTCAGTGCCACCATGCCACATAACATCAGGAATCTTTCGAAGCGGATAATGCAAAAACCAGACGAGATATCTCTCGAGATAGCAAAACCGGCTGATGGTGTCATTCAGGCTGCATATATGGTTTCCGAAAGCCAGAAACTGCCCCTGGTGAAGAGTCTTATCGATGACAAACCTGACTACAACAGCATACTTATTTTCAGTTCCACAAAGAAGAAGGTTCAGGATATAGTAAGGGGTCTCAGGACAAAGGAGTATGTCGTTGAGGGGATTTCATCAGATTTTGAACAGCGGGAGAGGGAAGAGGTGGTCATACGTTTCAGGTCCCGCCGGACCAGGGTGTTGGTGGCTACCGACGTGATGAGCCGCGGCATCGATATCAAGGATATAAACCTGGTAATAAACTTCGATGTTCCCCAGGATGCCGAGGATTATGTGCACCGGGTAGGGCGTACTGCCCGTGCTGAGACGACCGGAGTGGCTGTTACACTTGTAACCCGCGATGATCTCTTCAGGTTGCAGAAGATAGAGAGACTTATCGGTAATGAGGTTTATAAAGCGCCCCTGCCCGAATTTCTGGCCGGCATCAAAGATGAGAGAACTGAAGCAAAAGGACAGAAAGCCTCTTTCAGGGGAAAAAAATTCCATCGCAGGAACCCGGGGCAGAACAGGAAGTCAGGGCAGAGCCGCAGCCAGGGGCAGAGTGGAAAACCAGATCAGAAACCTGCCTCTCAGTAACTCCCCTGTATATCCAGGTTTGTTAATCCTGCCTTTATAGCGGCATTCACCGCATCACTGTACTCCCTCAATGTAATCCGGCGGTTGATCTCCGGATACTTGTGCGCCATGAATACCGGATTGTATTGTGCCATTATGTTAACGTAGGTGTCTGCAGGCAGATTGCCGGCTATCCATTTCATGGCCGCAACCGATCCGCTCACATTGTTGGGCATTACAAGGTGCCTTATCATCAATCCCCGCTTCATAAGGCCTGTCTCAGGGTCAGGCCTGGCTACTCCTGTCTGCCGGTGCATTTCAATCAGGCCCGCCTTGGTAACTTCAGGGTAGGAGTGTGCTCCGATTGAGTATTTACCGGCAATTTTTGAATCAGTGTACTTGAAATCGGCAAGGTAAATGTCCACAACGCCGTCAAGAAGTTGAAGTATCTCAAGCTTTTCCCAACCGCTCGTGTTCCAGACCAGTGGCAGCTGCAACCCGCGCCGTGCAGCTATGTCAAGGGCATCCACTATCTGCGGAGAGTAGTGGGTTGGGGTTACCACGTTGATATTATGACACCGGTTTCTCTGAAGCGCCAGCATCATACCGGCCAGTTCGTTTACCGAACCTGGTTCACCTGAACCACCCTGGCTTATCTCCCAGTTGAGACAAAAGACACACAGCATATTGCAGTGCGAAAAGAATATTGTTCCGGAACCCCGGGTTCCCGACAAAGGCCTCTCCTCACCATGGTGCGGATGGAATGATGATATTCTGAGTCGGTCGGTTGCCTGGCACTCCCCGGTCTGACGCCGCGTACGGTCCTTTTCGCACTCCCTCGGGCAGAGCCGGCAGTTGGTAAGGTAAGATTTGAGTACCTCAGCCCTGGCTTTCAGTTCGCCGCTTTGGTGCAGTTTAATGTAGCCGGGAATATATCCACTCCCGGTTTCCGGATTGCTATACATGTTAGTCAGATTATCAGATTCTTCTGCCATGGAAATCCCTCTCGCAAACGGACAAATAGCTATCGCAGGAGTCAACAGGCAAAGCCTGTTCATAAATTTCCTTCTGTTGAATTGACCCATTTTATACCTCTTAAGGCCCAATATAAACAATTTTGTTCAACTTCTTAACAGCCTGATTCCTAAACCAGACTTGAATAATTTGAGTGAATTTGTTATCTTGCTTATGGATTTGAAATGATGTCAAATCATTTAATATTTTAGATTGATCAGATGAGATTCCATTCCGTTGTTGTTGCGTTACTTATATATTTAAATTTTCCGTCAGCTGGTAAAGCAGTTGAGCAGGTACAGGAAAATGACACAACTTCAATCAACAGTCAGACCCGACGGGCATACCTGATAGCAAGAAAAGATCCGGATGATGCAATTAAAACATCCCACTCTGCTCTGTCTCTCTCACAAAAGATATCATATGAAAAGGGTGTTGCTGACGCCAGCCTCGCACTGGGACTGGCCTACTTTGCCAAATATAATCCTGGAGACAGTTCTGCATTTTATAACCATCAGGCTTTAAATATTTACCGGAAACTGGAGGATGCTGCAGGAATGGGCAGAGCCGCTTATTGCCTCGCATATGTCTACAGCCTGAAAGGTGATCTCGACGAATCGGAAAGGTTCAGCAGATTGAGTGTGGATAGCTTCAGTGAGACGGGTGATGACAGAGGGATGCTTAATGCATTGAACACCCTGATACACCTGGTAAGGCAAAAGGGAGACTCAGATGCCGCGCTTGAAATGACCAACATGGTGATCGAAACTTCCAGTGCAATCAATGATACTGCTTTCTGGGCTGATGCCCTTAACACCCTCGGTAATATTTATAAGAGCAAACTGGTATACAGCAAGGCTATGGAGTCTTATTATGAGGCTCTTAGGTTGTGGGAGTTGAAGAATGATTCTGTTGGTCTTGCCACTGCATATGGATCTCTTGCCCTTATGTATGATTATCAGAAAGAGTATGATAAAGCATTGGAATTCAATTTCAGGAAAGCAGATATTTCGGAAAAAAAGGGAGAAGTATGGGAGCTGAGTAAGTGCCTGAATAATATATCCGGAATATATGCAGCTCGTGATCAGCTCGACAGTTCAGTCTATTATCTGAGAAAGAGTCTACTCCTGAATGAATCAATGAATTATCCGTCAGGAGTCGCTTCTGTATTTTACAAAATCGGTTCAATCTACATGCAAAAAGGAGAGCCCGATTCAGCTGATTATTATCTGTCAAGAGCGGTTGATATTGCCAGAAGAATTGATGATCCGGGTCTCTCTTCATACCTGACCTCCTTCGGGCGCCTCAATCTGAACCGCAGGGAATATGGTGAGGCTCTTGAAAATGCATCTCAGGCCTACAATCTTGCTGTTGAACAGGATAACCAGACGTATATATTTTTAGCTGCAGGATTGCTTAATGATATCTACCTTGAAACCGGAAGGAAAGACCTTGCCTACGACTATCTAAAGGAGTACCACAGTATTAATGACAGGATAAACCAGACCGAGTCGAAGCAACAAGTGGCAGAACTTCTGGTGCGTTACGAGACAGAAAAAAATGAACAGCAGATTCAAATACTGGAACAGGCCAACCAGCTGAAGGAAAGCAGGATACGGCTGCAGGTTCTCATTATAGGGATATTGGCACTGGCAAGTCTGATTATAGCTATGACGGCCTGGTTCTGGATAAGACACAAGAATCAGGAACTACAGCAGATGAATAAGGAATTGCAGTTTTTTATTATCAGACAGGAGCACCAGGATAGTGTTGACGGATTAGAAAAGGCTAAGCCCTCACAGCCTCCCGGCGAGATGTATAAAAAATGGAAATTAACTGACCGTGAAAGTGAAATTCTCTATTATCTGGGCAGGGGTAATTCAAATACAGCCATTGGCGAGAAACTTTTTATATCAGAGAATACAGTAAAATTCCACATCAAGAATATCTACCTGAAACTTGATGTTAAAAATCGTATCCAGGCTCTCCTTAAGTGTAAGGATGATCAGCCAGAGATAGCATGATTGCACATTATCAGCTTTTTACATTCTAATAAACTTTCTTGAAAACCTTTATCTCAGGGTAAAAACTACCCGTTGGGGTAGTACTGTGTGTTTGCTCTATGCCGAAATTTACTATCGGATAATAATACTTTAAAGTAGAATCCATGTCGAAAGTGGCTGATTATGATAAGCAAATACTGAATCTGGTCAAGCTGGGCCTTACCAACAATACTATCGCATCAATTCTTGGTAAATCACCTGATACGATAAAATATCATCTTAAGAAGATTTACAAAAAACTGGGTGCCGGCAACCGAATTGAAGCGATAAATAAGTTCAATGAATTAATGATAACTAAACACTGAAAAAATGAAAAGAGTATTGATTTTAACAATGATGGTCGCTTTTCTGCTTGCTTTTTCTGACAGGGCACCGGCACAGGTGACCAAGACTGTAAAAAACGTGGAAAAGAAGGTGGGCAATGCTATCGAAAAAGAAATTGGCAATCTGTTTAAAAAGAAAAAGTCAACAGAGGCAGAGAAAAAGGATACAACTGCAAAGGAAGATGCTGCAGCTGCCTCAAAGGATCAGACTGTACCAGGGCAGACAAAGCCTGAACTTAGCTGGGCTAAATATGATTTCGTCCCCGGTGATCAGGTCATCTTTGAAGATGATCAGAGAGGGGAGGAAAACGGAGAGTTTCCTTCACGGTGGGACCTGGTAAGGGGAAATGTCGAAATAGCCAGTCTTGACGGGGAAAACGTCATTATGCTCAGAGATGGTGCTCCTTCAATAGTCCCCTACTTAAAGGACCCTCAGGCTGATTATCTGCCTGACATTTTCACTGTTGAAATGGACCTCTATTACCCTGGTGACGGCTCCTTTGAGATTTATCTGTTTGACCGCAAGAATCAGAAATCAGGGAGTCCGACAGGTTACACCTATATCCAGGTTCAGGATGACCAGATGTTAATGGGCCAGGCGCGAAGCAAATATCCTGATGAAAATATAGCAAAAAGCAGGTGGATGCATATAGCAATAGCATATACCAATGGAAAACTGAAAGCCTATATGGATGATACCCGCCTCCTGAATATACCCCGCCTTGACTTCGACCCTAAAGGATTATCTCTTTATACTTATCATGCAAAGAATGATAATATGTTTTATGTAAAGAATGTCCGTATAGCCAAAGGTGGCGTGAAATATTATGATCGCGTAATGCAGGAAGGCAAGATAATAGTTAATGGGATACGTTTCGACCTGAATAAAGCCACTCTGAAAAATGAGTCTATGGGAGCCATTAATGAGATTTTTAATCTCCTTAATGATAATCCCGACCTGAAATTAAGTGTGGAGGGACATACTGACAGCCAGGGAGATGATGCCTTTAATATGAAATTATCGGAGGAGCGAGCCACTACTGTGATGAATAAACTAATCGAGATGGGTATTTCACCTGACAGGCTTTCTGCAAAAGGATGGGGAGAAACAATGCCTATAGCTAATAATGCATCACCAGAAGATATGGCAAATAACCGCAGGGTTGAATTCGTGAAGAAGTGAGAGCAGAGCCAAACTTGTTTGAGCTATGCCGAGCGCCGAGCGAATGCGTGAAACGAATCGTGAAGAAGTGAGAGCAGAGCCAAACTTGTTTGAGCTATGCCGAGCGCCGAGCGAATGCGTGAAACGAATCGTGAAGAAGTGAGAGCAGAGCCAAACTTGTTTGAGCTATGCCGAGCGCCGGAGGAATGCGCGAAGCGAATTCGTGAGGAAGTATTCTTAATTCTTTAATAGTAAATAAAATACAATGCAATGAAAGATCTTAGTAAGACAATCAGAACCGTTTTTTTAACTGCTGTATTCGCAGGATTGATGACTACGACAAATCTGTTTCCGCAGGCAAATGATCTTTTGAGTAAGGTAAGAGAAAATAATATTGATGCCGTTAAAGCTCTTATCGCAGCTGGTGCTGATGTAAACCAGGAGGATGACATGATGGGTTATACCCCACTTAATCTGACTCAGGATGTTGAGATGATTAAAGTGCTGATTTCTGCAGGTGCTGATATTAATCACCGGGATAAGAGGACGGGATATACTCCTCTTATGATGTCATTAAATGGAAGCAGTATTGAAGTTGCAAAAACACTCATCGAAGAAGGAGCAGATTTCAGGATTAAGGCGAATGATGGTGCCACTGCTCTTATTCTTGCATGTGGGTGCTCTGAAGATATTGCCCGGCTGCTTCTTGAAAAAGGTGCTGATATTAATGCAAGAACCGACCGGGGAATGGGTGTATTCACACAGTGCATTAATGTTGGAATACCAAGGGAAGCAGTATCATATGAATTTGCTGAGTTCCTTCTCTCAAAGGGAGCTTCAGTTGATGAAACTAATACAGGCGGGTATTACGGTGGATATACGCCTCTTTTCTGGGCTGTAGAGAAAGGCGATGAAAAACTTGTTGGTTTTCTGATTAAGCATAGGGCAAATGTTAATGCGAAGTCTGACAAGCAGAAAACGCCGCTGTCAATAGCCACTGAAGCAGGCAATGAGAATATAATTAAACTACTCAAAGCCGCCGGAGCAAAATGAAATACTCAGTTTCAGTATTAGTTGTCTTTATATCCTGTGCTCTATACAGCCAGCCGGCAATTAACCTCGGGCAGGATGTTATGGGTACATTCTCTTCGGGCGATACGGAATGTTACGTACTGACAATAGAAGAGGCCGGTGAATATGTACTGACATATAACCTGTGGGATGCTACAATTTCTGTTTCGACTTCAGTAGGGCAGCAACTCTTTACAGATTATATGGCGACATTCAGCCAGTCTCCTAAAGAGCAACTTCTTAGTCTGAGTCCTGATGTATATCAGATCTGTTTTGCCCGTGGTGGAGAGACTTCAATGTACCAGTGCAGGATAGTTAAGAAAAGTCAGACCCCTGGTGAACCTGTAACATTGGAATACGGAGCTTACGCTACAAAGGAGCTAAGCGTGGACGGTCTTCCGGCAAACTATTCTTTCAACGGGAGTACAGACGAAAAAATACGAATTGGATTTTCAACAATTTTTGGTGTAAACATAAGGATCTCAACACCCTCGGAAACTATCCTGTACGACCAGTCTTTTCAGACTCCACCGTCAGAGGGTCTGAAACTGGAATTTGACCTGGAAGAAACAGGCGAATTTCTGGTTACCATTACGCCATTAAATATCTATCTGCAATTTACCATTTCACTCTATTTGGTGGAACCGGCAGAAGCTGAATATGCTATATTCAATAAAACATATGGGGGTACTCTTGTAAATTTTGGTTTGAAATATTACAGGTTTACAGCTTATGAGGGGGACACTCTGAGCATAAACTACAGCGGGGCTACAGCAGGCATATCAATAGATATCATAAGTCCGGTACCTGACACAATAAAATGCGATGAAACTATAGGTGAAACTACAATTTCACAGTCAATATATATAGAAGAGGATGGGACATATTTGATTGTAATTGATTCTGACCTGCAAGGGTTGCTTTCTTATGGCCTTACCATTGGTATAAATCCGGAGAAATATGAACCGGGGACTCTAATCATCAAAGCGAGAGGCCATCTGTATAATAAACCCTATTCCTTTTTTGCCAGCAAAGATGATCTTTTAAGAATAGGCCTTAATATGCCCTCTAAACTAATTCAATTGAAAGATACTGATGGTACTGTGATATATGATCTTGATATGGCAGGCTCACCAATTAATGACACACTTACGTTTAAGGAGATAAAACTGGAAAAAACCGGTGAATATCTGCTTGTTCCCTGGCATGATTTTACGGAATACAGTCCTGTAATAATGAAATTTTGTGCCTCAATTGTACCTGTGCCTAAGACCATAGATTTGGATCATGTCTATGAGATCACTGTTCCTCCGTATCAAAGATGGCCTTATTCTTTTGAGTCTGCTTCCGGACAGGTTTTCAGGTTCGGCTTCCCTGACAGTTCACTATTTGAGGGTCCTGGTATTAATCCGGTTATCATAAATAGAGGGACATCTTATTTAATACAACAAAGCGGTACTTACACAATAAGTGCCAACAACTACTGTACGGATTCACTCAGGAAACCGGTATGGGTCAACACCATTCTCCCCCCGGCTGATGCCGTTCCGCTTGAAATCGGGCAGGTGTTAAATCAAGAAATTGAAATGTTTGAAGCACCCAGTATAGTATACAGTGGTCTGGCAAATGACACTATTTTTGTGCAGGGAGAGATAACCGAATATGTTCTTACGACTGATTTGGAAGATATTTTTTATACTCCCTGCTGGCTCTATATTACCCTCCCTTCAGGTATTGTATTAAGAACAGAAGGTATCCCAACGACAAGTGAAGCAGAGAGCGGTTATCAAATAACCTATTCTCTCAAAAAGGCTCTGGTGCTTGACAGGGACGGGGAGTGTATTATTACAGCCTGCCTTGACAAAGAGGTTACAGAATACCAGACGGACCTCTGGTTGAGGATTGATAAAGAAATTGAACAGATTGAAGTGCCTTTCGGGACCTGCTTCGATTATGAAATGCCCGGCACTTATGTTTGCTCAGTGCCTGAAGGGCTTGAAGAACTATATGTGATAGTAAAAAAGAATACGAATTTAAGTTCTGTATGGCGGGGATTTGTAGTATTGAAACATGGTGATCAATCATGGCATAGCAGGGAGGAATACTCAAACAGAACAACAGATGATATTATTTTTCAGGTTAACCAGCCGATACCCGGTATATACCTGCTTCCAATTGTCCCCGACATTTATAATAATGAAATTGTGGGGTCCATTGTTTTCACAGGCCAATTGCCAGAAGCACAAATGAATCAATGGACATCAGCTACCATTGACCGATCGTATGGCAGTGATTGGCACATACTTGAAACAGACAATGAGTTTGACACACTGTATTTTATGACAGAGGGCTATGGTTTGCATAGCACAATCAAGGTAACTTATAATCATTTGATTGATTTCCAACAATCGTGGTTTTTCGATCGCAAGTTCGAAGGTTATAATATTGAAGGAAAGATTACTGATGCACCTGCCGGTCGTTATTACATAAGGTATACAGATTCAGCTGTACTTCTTGATGAAGAAAATCAGCCTGATGAAAATCAGTCAAGACAATATCTTCTTTATGTGGGTTCTGCATGGTCAGATAATTCAGGCCTCCTGACCCTGCGAGAGGTGTCAGCCCACGAACTGGGCACAGGTCTGGCTTCAATCACAATGTCAGGGTCTGGCTTTTCATCAGTAAATAATGTTAGCCTCATTAGTCAGGAAGAGCAACCGATTATTACTATGAATATTCTGAACGTTTCAGATGACGGCCGGGAGCTTGTGGCCGGGTATGATTTCAGTGACGTGAATCCCGGGATATATTATCTTGAATTACAAGGCGCAGATACTCTTATCCGTTATAACAAAAATATCGAAATACTTCCCATGTTGACTGCCAGTCTAAGCAGTTCAATACTTACAAGTGGTCAGTATCGGCTGGGGCGCAATCAGAAATGCATCATCAGGATTACAAATGACGGAACAACTGACATACCTTATGCGGCAGGGTACTTCTATACAAGCAGCGAGGATGTTAGTGTTCTCATAACAGATACTCCGGGATCTGAATATGAGTTAGACTCAATCAATGCCGTTTTACAGGATTATGAGTTTACTTACATGCCCTTTTTTATAGAAAACCTGCGGGTTGGCGAACAATCTGAATTTATCTATAATATTTTCTCTTCAACTGTTTCAACGGATGAAGCTTTTCAGGTGGGGTATATAGCAGGGGTGCTCAGTGATTCACTATATTATTCGATAAGGGATACCATGGCAACAGACTGGTATGACTTTTTAACCTCCTCTGATGTCACACCTGATGAAATGAAGGCCTACCTTGGCGATATAACACTTACAGGTTTTATTGATATTTGGAACAGTCATAGCCAGATAGATACAAAGAGTAATACTAAAGGCATCACTAAATCAATCAATGAAACTGTAATTGAGAATGGTACGGAAAGATTTTATTCAGTTCTTGATAAATTGCCCGGAAAGCTGCCTTTTACAATCCCATATAAGATTGTACGTGCTGGTGTTGGGGTAGCATGGAAAACAACCAAGAAGTGCTGTAACCGGCTGAAACAGATAAAGAATTTTCTTGATAGCCTGAATGATGATACAAGCCCTGATGAAAATCCTGATGACTATTTTGAAGAAGAAGAGGTAACAAAATATCCGATAAACTCCACCACCCCTGAAGACAAGTACGGTCCCTCAGGATATAGCGATGAGTCCGGGAACAAGTATATCGATAGCCTGAAGGTATATGAATACCGTATCGATTACTGGAACAAGGAGGATGCAACAGCCCCTGCTGCTATAGTTTATATAAGAGACACTATCGATACCGGTTTCGACCTGAAAACCCTCAGGTTTACAGAATTTGGATTCCTCAAATGGAAAGTTAAACTTGACGGTGGCCAGTATTTTAATGTCAACGTAGATTGCCGGCCCGACATGCCCTATATTGTCAATGTTGAAGGAACTGTTGACTACAATACCAGGGAAGTCTTCTGGGTGCATACCACCCTTGATCCCGGAACAATGGAGCTACCCGATGATCCAATGTCGGGATACCTGCCTCCTATTGATTCTACAGGCTATCAGATAGGATGGGTCAATTATACAGTCAGGCCGGAAGGTGAATTAAAACATGGAGATAGGTTCGAGAACCAGGCTTATGTAAATTTTGATGGCGTTGGTCCCTGGGGCCCTGCACCACCTGATGGCCCTTATACCAATATCTTCGACTTAAGTCCTCCTTCAAGTTATGTCGAGACTCTTGATCCTGTGCAGACAGAATTGACCTTCAGTATTAACGTGAAAGGTGAAGATATTGGTAGTGGTATAGACAGGTTCGATATCTATGTATCAAAAGACTATGCTGAACCATTCCTCTGGAGAAGAACTGAAGAAACAGTAGTTGAATTCACCGGAGAAGATGGTTCGCGGTACGAGTTCCATTCAATTGCAACAGACAGGGTCGGAAACAGGGAGAGCCTTAAAGGAACATATGACACCTACACTGTTGTCGATTCTTCCACTACAGGAATCGAACAGCCAACCGGTGATCCTGCAAAAAGGCTGCAGTTATTGCCTAACCCTAATAACGGAGTCTTCAGGATAATTATTGAGGGCTTTTCGGGGAAAGGCTTCCTGAAGATAGTTGATATGTCAGGAAGGATAATATATGATAATGAATATGTTACCGGTGGCTATGTTAATCTTGAATTCCTTGAAAGCGGAATCTATTTTATTAATTATAAATGTAATCACAGAAACTACTATACAAAAGTGACAATTCGCTGATTAATCCTTTAAACAAAATGATTATGAAATATTTAAAATTTTTTCCTCATGTCGTTATCCTGATTATGATCCTGGGCTATACAAGTGGATGTGAAAAAAATGGCCCGGAGACAGAAGATGACCTCCAGATACAGACAATTCAGTTTACCGGTGGATCATTCAAAATGATACGATGTCCTGGCGGTACGTTCCTTACCAATGATGATGATGGCGATTCCGATTATGAAGATGGCCCTGAAGTTACCGTTGAGCCTTTCTGGATATCTGAGGTTGAGGTAACCAATGAATTACTTGCCTGGATATATAATTGCGCTTCAGGCCTTGATATTGTACCAGGTGCCATAACAGGGGGACCTCCCAGATTTGATACGGAAGATATTAATGCCCCTAACTATCTCTGTGAGGATTATGTGAAATGGGGTGATCAACAGCTTATCTATACTGGAGGTTCGCAGTTGTATGGCTTTAAGGATATAGAGTTTAATAATGGTTTCAGCGTAAGGAGCGGACTTGATGAATATCCCTGCACTGATATCACATGGTATGGAGCAATAATGGCCTGTAACTGGCTTACTGAACAGGGGGTTTTACCTGGACAGTTGACCAAGGTGTATTCAGGGATTGATTATAATGAGTGGTGGGCCAATCAGATTGAATATGATTTCAATAAAACCGGATTCAGACTGCCCACTGTTTCAGAATGGGAATGTGCTGCCCGCTGGCAGGGAAGTGACAGCTCTGGAGATTGCTATGAATATCCTCCCGGTAGTGGTAACTATTGGACACGTGGCGGATCTGCAAGCGGCGAGCCATCTCTTTCAAATGATAAGCAGGAAGTTGTGGGAAACAGAAAACCCAATGCAATGGGGCTCTATGATATGACTGCTAATGTCTGGGAATGGTGCTATGACGAGGCTGCCAGTTGGACAGAAAGGATTATCCGAAGCGGTGATGATGATACGCCCAGGATAAGCGCTGCCTGGGAATATCCGTCAGACGGATACGCAAGCGATCTGGGTCTCCGGCTGGTAATGAGAGCTGAAAAATAGAACACTTTATCCATATCAAGGACAGTATATCACAGGATGTAAACTGAGTTAATAATAAATAATTGAGTATTATGAAAAGGAAGGACCGAATTTCAGGTGTAATTCTATTGCTCTGCCTGCTGACATATTCTGTTCAGGCACAATGGAGCACTGACTCCGGGGAGAATACCCTGGTAGTTAATGCTGAGGAAGATCAGCGAGAACCATCAGTTGTCTCTGATGGTAATCGTGGGCTTATCATTGCCTGGAGGGACTATAGGTTCAACAGTTCCTCTTTTGGTGGTGATATTATGGCACAGAGGCTTGATCATGAGGGGATCGTGATGTGGACTGCCAACGGAATCAGTGTGAATGCAAGCTCCATAGGTAAGGGTCACTTCAAACCGGTAATGACCGAAGATAATTATGGCGGAGCAGTTATTGGGTGGGGCAGGACTCCAGGTTTTGTGTATAACTATGACATCTTTGCTCAGAAGATCAGTTACACAGGTAATCGTAAATGGTCTCCAGGTGACGTAACTGTGTCTGATAGATCAGGGACAGAAATGTACCATCAGATAGTTAGTGATGATTCTTGTGGTGCCATACTGACCTGGGCTCACCTGCCAGGTACACCCGGATCAACCGACATCTATGCACAGAGAGTTGACTCGGCAGGCTTTATTAAATGGACAAACAACGGAGAGCAGATCTGTATGGCCGCTGAAAGCCAGTCTTATCCAAAACTAATTGGAGATGGTAACAGCGGTGCAATTATTACATGGGCCGATTCTCGAAAAGGAGTAGGTGAATCAGATATATATGCCCAGAAAATAAGCCATGAAGGTACTGTACAGTGGAAAACAGATGGTGTTGAGGTAAGTAACTATCTCTACTATCAGGGAGCACCTGTGATTGCTAGCGATGGAAAGGGAGGGGCAATAATCGCATGGCAGGATGTAAGGGCAGGCAATAATGATATTTATGCTCAAAGAATAAACCCAGAAGGTGAATATATGTGGACAGAACATGGCATCCCGGTTTGCAGCGCATCCCAGAGCCAACAGTCTGCTGTTATTGTAAGCGACGGTGTAGGAGGAGCGATAATCATTTGGGAAGACTTGCGCAATGGTAATTCAGATATTTATGCTCAGCGTGTTAATGGATCAGGGGAAATGCTTTGGAATGCAAATGGAGTTCCGGTATGTCTTGCGTCCAATAATCAGAGTGTCCCATCGGCAATATCTGATAATAATGGCGGAGTAATAGTTGCATGGATGGATAGCCGATCAGATCCTTCCGGTGATATCTATGCACAGAGACTTGATGGATCGGGAATCCCTCTCTGGATTGAACAGGGAGTCGGAGTTTGTACTGCAACCGGAACCCAGGAGTCTCAGGTACTGACCACTGATGGTGATCACGGTGCGTTGGTGGTTTGGGCAGACAGACGAAACGGTGATAATTATGATATTTATGCCCAGAAAGTTGATAAGTATGGCATAATTGGAGGATCAAAGGATAATGATCTGGATGGTATCAGTGATCAGGAGGAACAAGGTCCTGGTTCCGATAATCCTGATTACGACGGGAATTCAGACGGTAAGGCTGACTGGCTTCAGACTAATGTAGCATCATTATGGTCATACAATGATCAGCAGTATATTACGCTGGCAGTACCTGAACCTTTTGTTATTGAAAACGTGCAAGCTATTAATAACCCGGCCCCTGATGCTAATGGTTCTCCTGACTCAGATAGCTGTCCATACGGATTTTTCAGCTTCTCTATAGGAGGTCTTGCTCCGGGAGGAAGCACCATCGTAAAAATGTTACTCCATAATGGTCCGGATATTAATGAGTATTTCAAATACGGGCCCACGCCTTCAGCGTCTGCCGGATGGTATTCATTTGATTTTGACGGTCAGACAGGTGCTGTAATCAAAGGAGACACTGTCTTTCTTTATCTTACTGACGGAGCAAGAGGTGATTATGATATAACAGCAGATGGTAAAATTACTGATCCCGGCGGACCAGCTATGATCGCTACATCGATAGTTGATTATCTAATGCCTGGGTTGTCGATTAAAGACAATTATCCCAATCCATTTGATAATTACACAAATATTGTTTTTGAAACTGAACGAACTGCAGAAATCAGGATAGACGTATTTGACCTTACAGGTAGAATGATTTGCACCCTGTTTGACGATGCAGTTGTGGAAGGACGTTACGTAATAAGCTGGAATGCCTCAGCATATCAAGGGGGTGTTTACATACTTAAAATGACTACAGGGGCAAAATCTGTCACGAAAAAGATGATTAAAACCAGGTAATAGAAAGCCATTTTACACCCGGACCTAATGGTGTGAAGTCCTTCCGGCTGTGCCCGGGTTTGTTTCAGAATCTTTCTGTCAACGACAGATGCATATATGTCTATGGTTTATTCCCGTTTTGTCTTCGGTACCGGTAGGAGATAATGCGCCTGCCATAAACTTTGTTATCAGGCCTGACAGTCGCCCAGGGTCTGCAGGGCTACGCACAGCAAATAATCCAAATATGCCCTTCCTTAAAGGGATATAAGTTTTACCAGTAGATATTGCTATATTGTGTCGGTTAAATTTACAGGGGTATGATCAACAAAAAGCTGAAGACACTTCTCTTCTGTCTGCTTATTGGCAGTTGCATGTCAGGTCAGGGTCAGATACTTGACAAACAGAAGACTCTCGAGAAATTCGATTTCTGGTCGAATCACGACTGGGAATGGTATAAGAAGAACATACCATTCCTTGAGACTCCCGATATAGAAATTGACAAGACATACTACTACCGGTGGGAGGTGGTAACCATTCACCTGGTTTACGGATCTCCTGAAAGTGGTTATGCCACGACCGAATTTATTGACAGACCCTGGTGGTCTGGTGCCTTTGGTACAATCAGTTGTCCGGCAGGGCATCAGCTCTATGATTATCGCTGGTTGAGAGACCCGAAGTATGTGAAGGACTATTCTCGATTCTGGTTCAGAACACCGGGAGCGCAGCCACAGAACTATACGAACTGGATTGGCGATGCTATATGGCAGAGCTACAAGGTGAACCGGGACTTTGATTTTGTAACCGGACTGTTGAATGATCTTAAATATGATTACTACACCTGGGAGAAGAAATTCTGGGTAGAGGAGGAGGGAATGTTTGCCTGGGATGGCATGCATGACGGGATGGAAACTAATATCAACAGCAGGCAAACCCAGAAATGGTTTGACGGAGCCCCGGGGTACCGCCCAACCATAAATTCATACCTGTGGGCCCATGCAAATGCGATTGTCAATATTGCAGAGCTGAAGAGGGACAGAGAAACAATGAGAGAGTTTCAGCGGAAAGCAAATATTATTAAATCAAATCTCCAGTCAAAGACCTGGGATCCGTCAAGAAATTTCTTCTTTCATCGCTTTAAAAACGATGAACTTGCGGTAAACAAAATTGACACGATTAGAGCAAATACCCTTACTTATGAGAGCGGCACATACGCTGGAAATCCTCATGGCAGGGAACTTATAGGTTATGTGCCATGGTATTTCAATATGATAGATGATGAGGAGAAATATGGAGCTGCGTGGAAATACCTGATGGACCCTGACTATTTCTACGCTGACTTTGGCCCCACGGTTGTAGGAAGGCTCGATCCTCTTTTCAGAATCTCGCCAAGATGCTGTGTATGGAGCGGTAATTCATGGCCCTTTGCGACCTCGCAGACACTTAAGGCGATGTCGAATGTCCTGAATAACTACAGAAATATAGACGAGATATCGCGGCAAGATTTCTTGAAGCTTTTTAACATCTACACCTTGACGCACCGGAAAGACGGGAAGCCATATATAGCTGAAGCTGTGCATCCCGATACCGGATCGTGGGATGGCCACGATGTGCCGGGGCACAGTGAGCATTACTACCATTCATCCTATGTCGATCTGGTTATAGCTGACCTGATCGGGATCAAGGCACAGGCAGGAGATTCCATAGTCATAAAGCCCTTGGTTCCTGAAAACTGGGAATACTTTATACTTGAAGATGTTAATTATCATGGAAATAATATAACTGTACTTTGGGATAAAACCGGCAGGAAGTATAACAGGGGACAGGGTTTTCATCTGATTTCGAATGGCAGGGTCATTGCTTCGGCGCCTGAGGTCATGGAGCTGAGGGCTTATGTACGCTACCGGAAACCGGAGTGCGATACCACTTATGTTAATTACGCGGTAAACAACAGCAGGGAGTACTACCCGAGGGCTATTGCCTCCTTTCCGGGGATCAGCCATCCTGTTCACAAACTCAATGACGGACAGTTTTGGTATCTGACACCTACCACAAATCAGTGGAGCAATATCTATTCGGAAGAGCAGCAGGAGTGGGCAGGTATAGATTTTGGAACAGAGAGGGAAATAGACAGAATCGTCATATATTTTGTTGAGGATGATGATCAGATAAGGGTCCCTGAGCAATACATCGTGCAGTATTGGGATGGTAACGGTTGGAGAGAGATACAGAGACAAAAGAGGCAGTATAAAACTGCCCAGGCGAGAAAGGCAAATGCCATCACCTTCGCGAAGCTGAATACTAGCAAGATAAGGATTTTGCTTTTTCCGAAATCCAGCTACAGTGTTGGTATTAGTGAGATAGAAGCCTGGGGCGAGGCTGTTTTTCCGGTATCGGTCCCGGACAATAGTAACGTCATAAACATAAACGAAGGGTTTGAAGCGAGTGCTTCCTATACTTCAAGGTTTGACAGGGTGAGAACCATTGTTGACGGAGTGGCTGACCCCAATGGCAGGTGGACCGCTTTTGAATCACCAAATGAATCAGATTGGGTGCAGGTAGACTTCAGTCGCAGGATATCAGTGAATACGGTCTATCTCTATTTTTATCAGGATAATACCAATATTTTTCCTCCGGCAGGTGTGACAATGCAGTACTGGAACGGAGAATCCTGGGTGGATGTCGGTAATCAGAAGTCGGTTCCTGAAAAGGCAGTGGGGAACGCGCTGAACATCTTTAAATTTGACGAGGTGGAGACAGACAGGATGAGGGTTATGATGTTACATCCTGAGGGGAAATACAGCGGCATTTATGAAGTTGAGTTTTATAAAAAAAAATAGAAACTACAGCCTGCTATACCGGACAGGAATCAAATGATATGTCGGGTTTAACATAAAATAAATATGGGTATGAAAACTTTTTACCTGATGATTGCGGGATTGCTGATCTCCTCTTTTTGTTTCAGCCAGAGCGGGAAAGTATATGACAACCTTTCCCTAACAAGTAAGATACTGAATGGCGAACGCAAATATGCCATTTATCTGCCTCCCGATTATGACACATCTGAACGGAGCTACCCTGTGCTTTATCTTTTGCATGGTGCCGGCGATGACCAGTCGGGCTGGATTCAATTCGGAGAGGTGCTTCATATTGCCGACAAGGCAATAAAGGAAGGAAGAGCTACTCCGATGATTATCGTAATGCCCGATGCCAACACCGGGGTTCGTGGCTATTTCAACAATATCTCCAATGAATGGAGATACGAGGACTTCTTTTTCGAGGAGCTGATACCCTATATTGAATCGACCTACCGCATCAGGACGCAAAAGAGATACAGGGCGATAGCCGGACTCTCTATGGGGGGAGGAGGTTCTTTTATGTATGCCCTGCACCGTCCTGAAATGTTCTCATCTGCCTGTCCGCTCAGCGCCTATATCGGACCTTTATCATTTGAGGACTTCAGCAGGGGATACGCCAAAGAGAGGGATAAGTATGACGAATCAACTCTGCGCAACTATTACGAAAGGCACAATGTGCTTTCGCTGCTGGAGAACACTCCGGCGGAAAAGGTTAAATCAGTGCGATGGTATATTGACTGCGGTGATGACGATTTCCTCTATGAGGGCAACAGCCTGGTGCATATTTCCATGCGCAAGAAGGAGATACCCCATGAGTTCCGTATCCGCGACGGTGGTCACACCTGGTCCTACTGGCGTCAGGCCCTCCCGGTTGTTCTTGAATTCGTTTCGGAGTCTTTCCACCAGCGTTAGAATTGTTACCTTTTTTATCAGGCAGAAAAAACCCCTTATTCACAATTGATTAGGGGCTTAATCTGTAGTCCCCCGGTAAGAGATCCTAAAAGTCCCTTATTCAATATTTATTTGATATTCATACTACTGCTGTGAAAATCGTTCATTTGCTTTAAGAAAGCCAGCATATGCAACTTCTCATTTAAAGATAATTCAGCAGTCATCAGGCTAAATACTTCTGCCATCTTTGGCATAACAATCTGAAGTTCTTTCTTGCCTTTTTCAGTGATCTTAATTCTCCTTGCACGTTTGTCATCTGTATCATCAAATTCTTCGATAAGTCCCTTTTTTAATAGTCTTTTCAGAACTTCGATACCTGATGGCGGTTCAAGATGGTGCATTTTTATCAATTCCATCTTTCTATAACTATCAGCAAGATTAAGATGATACAGGAAGCTGAATCCGTCAGGTGACGTTAACTCAGAATCTCCTAATACTTCTCTCGCATACTTCTTGTAATACCTGCTTTGCATAACCAGTACGAAAGATAATTCCATATTCAACATCTCATGATTATGCTGAGATTGTCCAGTTTGACTATCAATAAATAACCTTGAGTTCAACCATAAAATGAAAGATTCTAAGCTAAGGTCATCCTTATGGCTCTCGTTTTGGTAATCTTCATACCATTGGACTAATTCCTTAATAATTTCAACAGAGGATTTCATACAGTAAAGCTATGCATTTTACTTAAATAATGAAATATATATATAAAAATAAATATGTTATTGAATTAAATGATTATATTTACTGCGAAAACATAATAAACAGATTTATTAATATTAAAAGTTGAATAAAATGAAATCAAATCCAATTGTAGTAACAGAGTATTACTATCCGAAAAGCGAACATGCTGATGATGTACTAAACATCCTTAAGGAAACATCATCCATGATAAAAGAACAGGATGGTGCAATAATGAGTATGTCACTAAAGCCTGAGAAAAAGGATGGTCCAGTTACCGGCTTTTCCATATGGGAGAGCAGAGAAAAATTTACTGACTTCATGAAAAGTGAACACATGGAGAAGATAATGAAGACAGGATTGGCAGATAAAGTAAGGGAATGGACAACAGAGATTAAAGCAAGCATCTTTACGATTGAACAGGCATGGCATGCAGCGTCACATGATTAAGATAATCCTGTATTTTTGTATCAAAACGACCATATGAGTACTTCATATGATAAACACTATATGACTGAGGATTACTTCGGTGATCCCTATCCTGAACTGATCAATTTCCTGTCTGGATTCTCACCAAAAGGTAAGCTACTCGATCTGGGTTGCGGTCAGGGACGGGATTCGATTCCGTTGGCAAGACTGGGATATAAAGTGACTGGAATCGACAGTTCATTTGTAGGTATTGGTCAGATGCTTGAAATTGCTCAAGGGGAAGGATTGGATTTAGAAGGAATTGTGGGTGATATATATAATTATAAGGGGATCAATAAATTTGACATTATCCTTCTGGATAGTATGTTTCATTTCACCAGGAAAGACAGAAAAAAGGAGATTGGATATTTGAAAGATGTTGTTGGTGCGATGAAGCCTGATGCGATGCTGGTGATTTGTCTTCACAATATGGGTGCAATCTACAAAACCTTCAGTGGAGTGATTAATCAGTTTGATAATCTGGTGCTGCTTAAAAACCAGGATTTCAGCTACACATTCAATGATCCAGATTCAGATCACCGATCTGTGGTACCTTATATTATGCTCGCCTATATAAAGAAAGAAGATCTATGAGAAGTGATCTTCGAAGCTTCATAAATCGTACATAAAAAAAATGCCCCCCTGAATTTTAGGGGGCATTGTAGTCCCACCAGGAATCGAACCTGGATCTACGGTTTAGGAAACCGCCATTCTATCCATTGAACTATGGGACCGGAACAGGGCGCAAAAATAAGCCAATTTTTGTTTTCCGGCAAACTTTGAAAAGTAAAAGAGATAAATCAACTTTGTATTAAACAAAACAGACCCGGCATGGGTTATTAGTTACAGAGCAACTACCATCAGCAATCGGAAAATGAGCGTGGAACAATACAATACAGTGTTTACGGGTGATGGTTCAGCCCGTGTCAACAGAGCGTTTATATTCGGTATAGGACTTAATCTGGCATTTACCGCTGTCGAGTTTGCTGCAGGACTGATCTATGGTTCACTGGCACTGCTCTCTGATGCCGCTCATAACCTCAGCGATGTAGGAAGCCTACTGATAGCCCTGGCTGCATACCGGCTCGCAAAAATTGCCCCGACCAAGCGATTTACATTCGGATTTGGAAAATCAACCATACTGGCATCCCTTGTTAATGCAATCATTCTCCTCATTGTAACAGGGGGAATCCTTGCAGAGGCAATAAAAAGATTTGCGGAACCAAGACCAACTGAAGGGGTGGCAATTATAATCGTTGCAGGTATAGGTATTGTTATAAATACAGTCTCAGCAGCCCTGTTCTTCAGGGATAAAAAATCTGACCTGAATATGAGGGGTGCATTCCTCCACCTTGCCATTGATGCAGTAGTGTCTCTGGGAGTGGTTATATCAGGGCTGATAATCCATTTCACAGGATGGCTTATGGTCGATCCGGTCATCAGTATTGTAATTGCCGGAGTTATCATAGTGTCAACATGGAATCTATTCAGGGAGAGCCTGCGCCTCACCACTGATGCTGTGCCAGCTGGTATCAGACATGATGAGGTGGTTAAGTCTATAAATTCGGTGGAGGGTGTTAATGAAGTTCATCATGTACACATATGGGCAATCAGCACCACGCTTAACTCTCTTACTGCCCACGTGGTATTGAACCCGGGACTGTCAGCAAAGGAGATTGGGGATATAAAAATGAGAGTGCGTGAACGACTCGGCAAACATGGTATCGGTCATGTTACCATTGAAACCGAAACCTCTGAAGATAATTGCGGAAAACCGGGCTGTTAAAAATTTCCCGATCTGTTTTGTGACTTTGGGTTAATTTGGCTTAATTTGATACCCAAATCCGGTCAGCATGAATTATATTGATTTCATTATTGCCGCTATACTTGCATTCGCCCTGGTAAGGGGATTCATCAAGGGCCTTATAATAGAGGTCGCCTCAATCCTGGCTCTTATTCTTGGCATCTGGGGTGCTATAAGGTTCTCAGGCTTCGTAGGGCAGAGGCTTACTGAATACTTTGACCTTTCGACCCAATACCTGGGAGTGATCGCCTTTGCAATTACTTTCATAATAATAGTCCTGCTGGTACACCTTATCGCGAATATAATAGATAAACTGCTAGAGGCGGTAGCCCTGGGAATTCCAGTCAAGATTCTGGGCGCAGTATTCGGAGTGCTTAAGACAGCCCTGATACTTAGCATCATATTCGTTATTCTGAACACTTTTAATGAAAAAAAGAGCTTCCTGCCTGAACAACATCTCAAGGGATCTATCCTTTACTATCCGATATCAGACTTCGCCCCTCTTCTCTTTCCTCTCATTGAGGGCGGCGACCTTATCCGCAGCTTCGAAAAGTTCAAAAGGAAGCCCGAGCCTGTTACCGTCTGACATGGTGACCCACATCCCCGCACCCTGCAACCTGTACCTTGAAATTACCACCTCCGGAAAGAAGCAGGGTGCAACAGATTATCAGGATTAAAACCAGAAGAGTTATATTTGCATTCTCAAACTTGAAAAAAGTATGAATTTCGTTGAAGAACTGAAGTGGAGGGGCATGATACATGACATCATGCCGGGAACCGAAGAGTTACTGCTTAAAGAAAAAACTGCCGGCTACGTGGGATTTGACCCTACTGCCGACTCGCTGCATATAGGCCACCTGGTTGGTGTGATGATGCTTAAGCATCTGCAGAGGGCAGGTCACAGGCCCATCGCCCTTGTTGGCGGAGCCACAGGCCTTATCGGCGACCCGTCTGGCCGTTCGCAGGAAAGAAACCTGCTCGATTTGAATACGCTGCGCCACTATGAAGGGTGTATCCGTAAGCAAGTCACCAGATTCTTGGAATTTGACACCTCTGCCCCAAACAGTGCCTATCTGGTAAACAACTATGACTGGATGAAGGACTACTCCTTCATCGATTTCATACGCGAGATAGGAAAGCATATTACCGTAAA
>Ga0334892_1000486_pt1 | contig 48271 bp, 44 predicted proteins | sample GraSluR3_MG_4_FD_207213 | JGI IMG/M metagenome (GOLD analysis project Ga0334892, IMG submission 207213) | Sludge microbial communities from methane-producing bioreactor in Wageningen University, Netherlands - Granular Sludge_15_04-R3 | ecosystem: Engineered > Bioreactor > Anaerobic >...
AGATTCTTTATGGTTCTGTTTAGATATAATAGTAGCTTTTACTATTTCGTCAAAATTTTTCTCGTTTCATAAAGATAGAAGGGGCTAGCATCACCGTTAGAACCTCTGAAAGCTGCTTTGAATGATAATTTGATGGGAAAAATAAATATATGGTGGTTACATCAACAGAACAAGAATGAAAAATACTGCTATTATCGGATATAATAACCGGATATCCGCCAACCCTTATCTTCCTCCAGAGAAGGTAGTAGGGTTTCGATAGCATTATCTTTATTAGCAAAAGAGCTCTCGAACTGAATTATAAAATATTTGCCTTCCTGAGCATCAGGTAGATTGTCAGTATATTGAATTGTCAGGATTTTGCGAGAGAGTAGATCACCCAGAGGTGCACGGATAAGCTCGATAGTCTCTGTCCACTCCCCTCTATCAACAACATCCTGGAAGGATTGAGCGGCTTCTATCCAGCTCCGATCCCACTTACCAGTATCCAGAAGAACAAGCCATTTAAGAGTGGCATCCAGTGCAGCTTCTTCCTGTCTATCTCTCTCAGGCATACGGGGGGTACAGGTGATAATAAAAAGAGATAGCAATAAGCACAGAAAAGAAATCTGTTTCATAGGGAAAGCCTCCTTCGTTAACATTACTATGACTGCGTGAGTTCCCATAAGTGTCAACAGAATTTGTTGAGGGCAGGATATGAACACGAGCGGGTAGATAACAAGCAATAGAGCAGTAGAGGAATGGTAGAGATTGCCTGTTTAATTTGCTTGACATTTGCGTGTTTATAATAGAATTTAAAATAAAAGGGCTAGAAGGAGGGGTATATGAAGAAGACAGGTTTAATAACGACTATAATATTACTGTTCGGTTTTGTCGGGCTGTATGCTCAATTTGCGGGTGGTGATGGTTCTGAGTTCAATCCCTGGCAGATTACTACACCGGATCACCTCGATCTGGTTAGAGACTATCTCGGTGATGCTAACAGTGATAAACATTTTATACTGATGAACGATATCGATCTTGATGTTCCACCCTATAACAGTGAGGAGGGATGGCTTCCTTTGGGAAGTGCAGCTAACAATTTTACGGGGTACTTTGACGGAGATGGTTTTGTTATCAATAATCTCTTTATCGACAGGCCGGATAGCTGGTACATGGGGCTTTTTGGAGTAATAGGCCTACTCGGTCAGGTCAGTAATCTACATATCGAAAACGCGAATATTAATGGTTATTCTCTCACAGCCGGACTGGTTGGCAATAATAGAGGAACGCTTGTTGGCTGTTCTGTCAATGGTAATATCTCCGGACAGAACGGAGTGGGTGGAATAGCCGGAGAGAATAATCTGGGCACTATAGACAGCTGTCAAACTCACGGCAGTATAACCGCTTTCGGTAACAATGGTGGAGGACTGGTAGGGAGAAACAGGACAGGGTCTACAATAGTGAACAGCCATTCTACAGCAGATGTAACCGGTACAGGCAATAACAGTTACGGTGGTCTGGTCGGTTGGAATGATAATTTGATCACAGACTCTTATGCAACGGGGAATGTTAACGGTGTGATATACACCGGCGGCCTGGTTGGGAGAAACTATAAGGGTTCGATTTTGCGTTGTTATGCTACCGGCAGTGTTACCAGTTCATCTAATAATGTTGGAGGACTGGCCGGTGGTAATGCAGGGCTTGATGATGCTCTGATATCTGAGTGTTATGCTATCGGAGATGTTTCAGGAGATTCCAGTGTTGGCGGGTTAGTAGGAGAGAACAGGAATCACGGAACTATATCAGATTCTTACGCCCTCGGTTCGGTTTTTGGTTTAAATAATTCTACAAGTCAATTCGGGGTAGGTGGTCTTCTGGGTGAACTCTATATCGGTGCTGTCGTACAATATTCATATTCAGTAGGGGAGGTATCAGGTAATCCTCCTGTAGGTGGTCTGATCGGATATGACAGGGGTGGTATGACTCTGGTAAGTTACTGGAACAGAGATACGTCCAACCAGAACAACAGTGCTGGTGGTCAGGGAATGACAACATCTCAGATGGTTCAGGAAAATTCTTTTTATACCTGGGTTTTTGACGAGATCTGGCAGATAGAGGAGCAGGTAACGTATCCCTATCTTCTGAATAATCTACAAGATCCACCCCCTTCACCTTACGGAGACCCTGAGATAGCATATTCTCCAGAGTTTTATGCTCTGGTTGCCACATATGGAGAAATTCTGACGGAATCACTGATCATAGAAAACGTTGGAGAAGGACCTTTGACCTTTGAACTTTACTTCGATGATCTGTTAGATAGGCGACAGACTTGGATATTCTTCGATCCTGACAGTGGCGTTATTGCCCCGGGAGAGATGATGGAGGTTGAGGTATCATTTGAAACAGAGGAGTTAGAACCGGATCTTGTCCATTATGCGGCCATAGTGATTGAGAATAATGCAGGTGAACAGATCAGTATTTCTGTTGAACTGGAAGTGCTGATGCCAGAATTCCCAGCTCCAACAAATCTGCAAGTTGAAGATGATACCGGGCTCTTTACCTGGGAGGAACCTGAAGTCCGTATGACCGAGACAGTTAATCGGAAAAAGGGTAACCGGAGGCTGGAACTGCTCGAATATAACATCTACCTTGATGATGTACTGGTCGAGATAACAGAGGAGACTTTTTATCAGTTTGAAGATCTGGTAGTAAATCAGGAATATATTGCCGGTGTTCAGGCTGTATATGAGTATGGAGCTTCAGAAATTGCCACTATCGAGTTTGTATACAAGGGTGTTGATATAGATTACCCTTATGCTACCGAATACATATCACAACTCAAGGGTAATTATCCCAATCCGTTCAATCCGGAAACAACAATAACATTCACACTCAGAAATGAGGGGAGAGCTACTATCAAAATATATGATCTGGGAGGAAGGTTAATCAGAACTCTCCTGGACAGCTCTTTAGAAGAGGGTGAGCATAATGTTATCTGGGATGGTAGATGTAATAAAGGCAATTCTGTCGCAAGTGGTATCTATTTTTACAGCCTTGAGAGTTCAGGGGAGAGAGACAGCAAAAAGATGATACTTTTGAAGTAATAAAAGCGATCAGTCACCGGGAATCTGGGATAAGGGCAAGAAATAGTCGTTTTTTGTTGACCTGTTCTGCTAAGTTATTTAGACATACATTCATAGTTTTTATTTCGGAGGTTGATATGCCAGAGACGACAGTATCACACAGTAAATTACTCAATGAGTATCGTCAGATAATGAAGAATGAGGGGTTAAATGACCTCATAATAGAGACCTTTCTCTACTATCTGCATCAGGTGATTTTGGGAATTACCGGTAAGATGACCAGGTCAGAAATAGAACCTCCAGAAGAGTCTAATCTGGTAGATTTTGATGATTTAAAGCATACAACACGCGAGAATCTGGACAGACTTGTAATAATCAAACTAAATGGCGGATTGGGAACTTCAATGGGTTTGAAAGGGGCAAAATCGCTCTTGCCAGTCAAAGACAACTTCAATTTTCTGGATATAATAACGAAGCAGGTTTTAGATTTCCGGGGAAGAACCGGCAAAAAGATACCTCTGATCTTTATGAACAGTTTTAACACAAATGAAGACACATTGAGATATCTGGAAAAATATCCTAACTTAGGGCTCTTCAATGTTCCCTATAGTTTTACCCAGAACAAATATCCGAGGATAACAAAGGAGACAATGCAACCGTTTAAGCATCCTGTTGATAGTAATCGGAACTGGAATCCACCCGGTCATGGAGATATCTACATGGCGATGATAATATCGGGAGTGTTACGGAGGCTACTGGAATCTGATATAGAATATGCCTTCATCTCCAATTCCGATAATCTTGGTGCGGTAGCTGACGAGAAGATACTCAATTATATGATAGAGAATGAGATTCCATTTTTGATGGAGGTCTGCAGAAGGACGGAGACAGATAAGAAGGGTGGTCATCTCGCCCAGAATTTTGCCAATCAACTTGTTTTAAGAGAGGTAGCTCAATGTCCGGAAGATGAAATTGATGAGTTCCAGGATATAGATTTATATCGTTATTTCAATACCAACAATCTCTGGATTAATCTTAAGATTTTAAAAAAGTATATGGAAGAGAACAACAATCTCTTTCTACTACCACTGATACGTAACGATAAAGTAGTAGACGGCACGCCGGTCATTCAAATCGAGACAGCTATGGGCGCAGCAATAAGTATGTTCGCTAACTCAAAGGCGTTAATAGTACCGCGAGAGAGGTTCGCTCCAGTTAAGAAAACGAATGATCTACTCACAATCTGGTCGGATGCTTACCAACTTACCGATGATTACAGGATAGTTTTGGATAAGAGCTGCAGGCAGGCACCAACAGTCATTCTCGATGAAAGATATTACAGCACGATAGATGATTTACGAAAGAGATTTCCTGATGGTGCTCCTTCCTTAAAGGAATGCCAACGTCTGGAGGTTATTGGAGATATCCGTTTTGGTGAGGAAGTGATTATTAAAGGAAATGTAAAGCTGGAAGCGAGAGAGCCGGCTTTCCTCTTCAATGTAACTCTGGTTGAAGATAGAGTCTTCTAATTATCTTCTATCCAGGTGATCGAGCCGCTGTAAAACGGTTGAAAACTACCGTTTTCCAGTTGCAGAATCAGAGCACCTTTCTGATTGATACCCTTTACTCTGCCGATAAATTCTTCATAGTCGGTCTGCAGAATAACTTTTTTATCTTTCAGATAAGAAAAATCCCTGTCATAGAGTGGTTTAAGATTAAGGAGTTCGTTATCCAGATAATCGGGTAATCCTTCAGCAAACTTCTCGAAAATTTTGGAGAGCAGATCTTCATTATCTATTTCCCTTCCGGTATAATAAGCCAGTGAAACAGCTATGTTCTGCAGTTCAGGTGGGAATTCCCTGTTGTTGGTATTAAGACCGATACCGGAAATAATATATTTCAAATCAGGAAAGGCTGAAGTAAGTATCCCCCCTAATTTTTTGTTCTGAAGCATCAGATCGTTGGGCCACTTTACAGCCAGTTCACCTGTAGTCTCCGGGAAGAGTTCGTTGATCGACTGAGTTATACAGATAGCCAGATATAATGTGAGTGAACTTCTGAGCGGGAGGTTATAGAAGCCAGCAGTGAACCACAGTCCACCACCAGGAGAGAACCAGTGATTTGTATTCCTGCCTTTCCCTGCTGTTTGTGTTTCTGTCACGAGCAAGAAATTTCCCTGAACTTCCCTGTTCAGGATCAGTTTCCGCGCTTCGCTGAAGGTACTGCTGATCTTCTTGTAATCTAGTCTCTGGTCAAAAAAAGGAATCTCTTTCATAGAATTAGCATCGCATCGCCATAGCTGAAGAAACGGTAACGTTCCTGCACAGCGAGGTCATAAGCCTTTCTGATATTATTATATCCACCGATAGCGGAAACGAGCATCAGGAGAGTCGATTCCGGAAGATGAAAGTTGGTGATCAATCCATCCACGATCTTGAGCTCGTAACCGGGATAGATAAAGAGTTCAGTCCATTTAGAGCCAGACGAGATGTATGTCGCTGCATTATCCGGATGGTTGGCATTTTTGACTGCAAAGCTCTCCAAAGTTCTGACCGAGGTTGTGCCTACTGCAATGACTCGTCGTCCTTCTTTTTTAGCCTTATTAATGCTATCGGCTGTCTGTTCGGAAATGGAGCAGAACTCGCTGTGCATCTTATGTTCAAGGATATTATCTACCTTTACAGGGCGGAAGGTATCCAGCCCGATATGAAGTAACAGGCTTACTATTATAATTCCTTTTAGATGGAGTTCCTGCAGGATTTTTGGAGTAAAGTGGAGTCCTGCTGTTGGGGCTGCAGCGGAGCCTCGCTCTGTGGCATAGACAGTCTGATAGTTATGATCATCACTACTGACAGCTTTTCTCTTGATGTAAGGGGGAAGTGGCATCTCTCCCAGTTCATTGACTATTTCCCAGAAGTCATCACTATGCTGGAAATCGATAACTCTTCTTCCTTCTGAAAGGTGGTCTGATATGATACCTTGCAATGATTTGGAAAAGAGGATCTTCCTTCCCGTTTTTAACCTGTTACCCGGTCTGACGAGACATTCCCAGCGACCAGGCTTCAATTCTTTAATTAACAGGACTTCTACTGCTCCACCACTCTCTTTTTCACCCTTTAACCTTGCCGGGATGACTTTGGTAGTATTCAGAACCAGAACGTCTCCAGCTTTCAGAAACTCTCCGATATCGGTGAAGCTATAATGAGAAACCGAACCGCTTTTTCTGTTCAGATAAAGGAGACGACAATGCTCTCTCTGGTCTGGAGGATATTGGGCGATTAATTCTGGTGGCAAGCTATAGCGATAAGAGCTTCTGTTAGTAAGGGACATTTTTTGCTTCGGAGAGGGTTGCAGTAAAGCTACCAAAAATGACTTTGCTCTCTAATCTGACGGGTATTTTATATTCATCGTTCGTAACCCAGATATAGATAGAACCGGTCTGTTGAAAGAGGGCTTCACCTTCTAGCATGGGTTCGATTACCAGACACTCTTTCTGTCCAAAGATTGTTTTTATCGTCTCTTTACGGTTTACGACAATACCGGCATCATAATTCTCACCGTCGGTTGTGATATTGACTATCAGTGTATCCCCAGGAGCAGCATTCTGCATTCTGAACCAGTAGAAAGCTGAGAGGATATCCTGAGTCTCAGAAGGTATCTCCAGTCGTTCTTCTGTAAATGTTTGATCGGAAAAACTGTAACGCATGTAATGAGTGTAGCCATGTTCAGGGTAGTAATAGTGAATACGGTACTGACGATATCTGCCCTCTTCCAGTCTCTTAGTATATTGATGAGAGACGAGTCTCTCCTTATCCATTATAGATTCTATCTCATCCCTGACCTTGAAGATACGGTCGAAAAATCTGTTAGTCCGCGCTGTAGAGGTGATCTTGTAAGCCGGTATATTGTCACGGTAATTGATCTCTTCTGCGTGAAGCGTAGCCTGCCCGGCACCAATAAAACCATATTTGATATCAAAGGTGAGCTTCTCACCATCCATGAATGAATAGAGTTGAGGTGAGCATAAAAGTATGAGTATAACTACACAAGGTATGATTGCAGCTAATATGAGGTTTTTGTGCATTATAATTTTCCTCCAGTCAGGAAGAATTCTTCTCCCGTTAAATATCGATTTTCTTCTGAGATTAGGAATTTACAGAGGGAAATCACATCGCCCGGCCTGGCAAGTCTCTTGAGTGGTATTCTTTTTAGAATTTCGGAGTAATATTCTGCTCTGAAGCGTCGGTACTCTTCTGGGAAATGAGAATCGTCTATATCCACAGGGCCAGGAGATACAATATTGATCAGAATCCCGGAATCCGCCAGCTCTGCAGCCAGTGAACGGGCCAGATTGCTGACTGCTGCTTTAGATGCTGCATAGGCAGAACCGTAGGGTAATCCTATCCTGCTCACATCGGAACCTAAAAGAACAATTCGGCTCTTTTCTGATGTCCGACCAGAATGATATCTCTGTCTCATTAATGGTATTACAACTTTCAGAATATTGTAGGAACCAATTACATTGGTATCGAAAATACTCTTCCACAATTCCGGGGTTGTATCAGAGAGAGATGCGGAATCTATACTCCGTTTGGCGGCTGTATGAACGAGAGCAAGTGGAGAGAAGCCAGTTTCATTACAGCACTGTTGCATTTCTTTCTCCAGCTGGTTCAGGTCAGTGAGATCTCCCCTTATGCTAACGACAGAAGAGCTGAACTTTTTTGTTAAACCATCAATTCTCTGGTGAGAGTTATGATAGTGCAGTATAAGATTAAACCCCTCTTCTGCAAGAACGGAAGCGAGGGCTGAACCTATATTACCGTTAGCACCCGTTATAATAATTGCTTCTTTACTATCTTGCATTCCCTTTACCTGTTTTGTTATTGATTAACAATCATCTCTAATATTCTGTGGGCTACGAGAAACTTATCTCCCCTGATATCTGTCTCTTTCTCTCTATCTATAACAACAACTTCCGTTTCATTCTTACCTGCATTGGAAATGTCATTGGCGATGATGAGATCGCAGTTTTTGGCTTCCAGTTTCTTTCGTGCATTGGCTAACATATCTTCTGTTTCCGCAGCAAAGCCTATCAGTTTCTGTTTTTCTCCTTTTAGTTGGCCAAGTTCTTTCAGGATATCGACAGTGGGTTGCAAATCTAACTTCAGGGATGCAGAATCTAGCTTCTCCTTTTTGAGCTTTTTTGTCGATTGCTCTCTGAACCTGAAATCTGTAACAGCGGCTGTCATAATTATGATATCCATCTCATTAGCATAACGGAGTGTTGCGTCGTACATATCTTGTGCATTCGATACCCTGAGGGTTTTCAAGAAGTAGGGAACCTTCTCAGTGATATGACCGGCTACAAGGGTCACATCAGCTCCACGGTGATAAGCCGCTCTTGCCAGAGCCAGCCCCATTTTGCCGGATGATTCGTTTGAGATATAGCGCATCGGGTCAAGATGCTCACGGCATGCTCCGGCAGTTATCAGAACCTTCTTTCCCTTCATGTTTCTGGGGTAATAGAGTGCACTCCTGATCCAGGAGGCAATCTCTGTTACCTCCGGAAAACGCCCCTTACCTTCATAACCACAGGCAAGTCTTCCCATATCGGGAGGCATTATCAGATAATCATTTCTGCAGATATGATTCAGATTCTCCTGAACTATCGGGTTATCCCACATATTGGAATTCATTGCCGGTACGACCAGTACTGGAGAGGTGCAGGCCATTATGGTTGTTGAAAGCAGATCGTCGGCAATGCCTGATGCGATTTTACCGATTATGTTTGCTGTTGCTGGAGCCACAACGAGAAGGTCACACCACTCGGCTAGTGATATATGTTCAATAGGAGCTTCACTGTTAAAGAGTCGGATTGTTACCGATTGTCCGGTTATGGAACGGAAAGTAAGGGGGCTAACGAACTCCCGGGCACTATCTGTCATGATGACTTTGACAGCAGCTCCGGCTTTCGTAAGGTTGCTTGCCAGCTCGACAGCTTTATAAGCAGCAATTCCACCGGTAACACCGAGAAGAATCTTCTTATCTCTCAACATTATTTTGACCTCCTATCTTATATTATAATGACAAACAGTTTCACTTTTTCCCCCAGTTTTTGTCAAAAGAAAAGTAAACTCTGAGAGCAGAACTGCCTGATTGTTACAGCTATGTATATTGCAAAGAAGATTTCACAAATCTCAGAAGTAAACTATATTATAACAGAGAGGTTAATGAAACCCGGACGCAATTTTCTGGTTTAGAAGGAGAGACGAGATAAGAGAAGGAGGTTAATCATGGAAATTAAACGGGGAGAAATTTTGACACCGAAAGAGCAGGAGTTGATAGCTATTTCGGCATCTATTGCCGGAAATTGCCATAAGAGTTTACGTTATCATTTTCTGGAAGCGATGAAGGCAGGGTGTACAATGAATGAGATCGAAGAAGCTGTAAACATAGCCAGGAGTATCAAAGAGAGGCCAATTAACGATATATATGAAATAGCTATAAATCTGCTGTCAGAAAAGCGTGACGGCGAAATCGAGAATCCTGATACAAAGAGGTAGAAAAGGGCTTGGAATTCCTGACGCAGAATTCTTTTATTGACTTATAAACCTGTATGGCAAGCTTCACTTATTAAAGAATAGAGTGATCATCCGTAGAGGATGATCGTCATAAATAATGAAAAAAGGATAGAAATGACAAAGAGAGTAATGTTGGTTATACTGGATGGTTGGGGTATCAATCCAGAAAAAAAAGGTAATGCAATAGCAGCAGCCTCAACTCCGAATCTTGATAAATTTCTCGAAGAGAATCCAAAGAGTGTATTGAGAACCTCTGGCCTTGATGTCGGCCTGCCTGAAGGGGTAATGGGTAACTCGGAAGTGGGGCATATGAACATCGGTGCCGGAAGAGTTGTTTATCAACTCAATACCTTGATTGATAAGAAGATCGACGAGGGTGAATTCTACGATAATGAAGCTTTGAATAAGGGAATTGATCATGCAGAGCAGAACAGCAGTAAATTGCATCTCTTCATCCTGCTTTCTGACGGTAATGTGCACAGTAATCTCAACCACCTGCAGGGAATGTTGGAGCTCTGTAAGAGGCGAGATTTTAAAAACGTTTACTTGCATGCGTTTATGGATGGACGTGATACATTACCCCATTCAGGGCTTGGCTTTATGAAAGATTATTTGAAGTCGGTTGAGAGATTCGGCTTTGGAGAGGTGGCAACCATTTCGGGTCGTTATTATGCGATGGACAGAGACAGGCGATGGGAAAGGATAAAGAAGGCTTATGATGCAATGGTTTATGGCCGGGGTGAAGAGTTTACCGATCCTCTTGAAGCGATAAAGAGCAGTTACGAAGAGGATGTAACTGATGAGTTTATCGTTCCTAAAGTAATCAAAAAAGAGGAGAAACCCATAGCGAAGATTGAAGACGATGATTCCATAATATTCCTTAATTTCAGGGCAGATCGAACAAGACAGATAACAAGAGCTCTGATAATGCCCGATTTTGACGAATTTGATGCCCTGAAATTCAAGAATCTTCATTTTGTTTCCATGAGTGAGTATGAGAGTTCTTTCAGCTCCTATCTGAAGGTTGCATTCAGGAATCCCGAACAGAAGAATATACTGGGAGAAGTCATAGCCAATCATAAATTAAAGCAGTTGAGATTAGCGGAGACAGAGAAGTATGCACATGTAACCTATTTCTTCAATTGTGGCAAAGAAGAGCCTTTCAGTGGCGAGGACAGAATACTCGTTCCCTCTCCGAAGGTAGCATCTTACGATCTGAAACCGGAAATGAGTGCTCTGGAAGTAAAGGACAAGCTGATAGAATCACTCCAGAAAGAGATGTATGACCTAATAGTGGTCAATTTTGCCAACTGTGATATGGTTGGTCATACTGGTATCTTTGAAGCAGCTGTCAAGGCGGTAGAGACGGTCGACAGCTGTGTGGGTGAATTCGTTCCTATAGCGAAGAAACACGGCTATGACATCATTTTGACAGCAGATCATGGTAATGCGGAGAAATTACTCGACGAGAAGGGGAATAACTTCACAGCACATACAACCAACCCGGTTCCGGTAGCCATCTTTCGTCAGAACGAGAACGCTATCCAGGTGGAAGAGAGTGTGCTGGGTGGTTTAGCACCAACCATTCTCCAGATGCTGGATATCACGATTCCTAAAGAGATGACCTGTAAGCCTCTATTCAAGAAAACATAATAAGAGAAAACAGTCAAAATGCCTGTTATTGAAAGACCTGACTTTACCAGACGATCTTATATACCTCCCGGAATAAAACTCATTCTACTGGCAGCTGTGATACTCGGATTTATTCTCCGATCATGCTGGTTGGAGAAGAGGGAGGATTATTATGATATTGATGAGATCGTTCTTACCGATCAGACCCATTCCAGTGTTGATGTACTCTTTGTAGTGACGAACAAAACGAGGATGACGAGAGAAGAACCATTTCTGATCAAAGTTTATACGACAAGGGGAGATTTGATAGCCAGCCGATTAACTAATGTCGAATTACCCCCCCGTTCACGCCGCAGATATAGAAAGATGGTTGAGAAATGGGAACGGCCTTTACTGGAAGGAGAAGAATTGAGCCATGCTACAATCGAGATATACAAACCTTCCATCCTGGGGAGATAACTCTCACGGAGAACTTGAACCAATAGTTTAAAGCATTATTATATCTCCTCACTACCCATTTTCACTATCTGACATAAACTCCCTATATATTTTTATTTGACACAATGACATTATGTAAAGTTCTTGAGACCTGAAGGAGTATAGTTCGAAAAATGTTTAGATTAGCCGAAGAACATCAGAAGAAAGCCCTGGAGATTATTAGTCGCCACAGGTTGAAAAAGCGCTGTAATATCTGTTACGATAGAGGCTACATCGGATACACTCCGGAGAATCTCCTCATACCCTGCCATAAGTGTGTTGATAATGAGGCAATAATGGAGGAGTGGAAGGAGTATGTGTCTACAATTCCGGAATTACGCGAGTTCTATCACGAGATGTTCGAAGAGGACGAGCAGGAAGATGAGAAGGGGAAAATCTGACTCATCTTATAACATAGAGATCTGTTTTTAAAGGAGTTTCAGGAGAGATTACGATGTATAAGTTGATTGATTTGAAAGAGAAGAGCAGTCATTTTGAAAAGAGGGTTAGAGAGTACTGGCAAAAGCATGATACTATGCTGGAGAGCATGAAATTTCGCCATAAGGCACCGAAGTTTATCTTTTATGAAGGTCCCCCAACTGCCAACGGCAGGCCGGGCATACATCATGTGATTTCCCGGGCAATCAAGGATACCGTGTGCCGCTACAAGACAATGAAAGGATATGAAGTAAAGCGCAAGGCTGGATGGGATACCCATGGCTTGCCGGTAGAGATAGAGGTGGAGAAGGCACTCGGTCTGAATGATAAAAATGCCATAGAAGAATATGGGGTGGAGAAATTCTGCCAGAAATGCAAAGAATCGGTCTTTAATTATGAGAGGGAATGGAGAGAGATGACCGAGATGATGGGTTATTGGATTGATCTGGATAACCCATATATAACTCTGGATAATAATTACATCGAATCTGTCTGGTGGATACTCAATCAATTCTGGAACAAGGGTATTATCTATAAAGGACATAAGATCGTACCCTACTGTCCGAGCTGTGAGACACCCCTTTCGAGTCATGAAGTAGCTCTCGGCTACCGTGAGGTAGAAGATCCGTCAGTATTCGTCAAGTTCAGAAGCAAAAATGAAAAAGATACATACTTTCTTGCCTGGACTACAACACCCTGGACTTTAATCTCTAATGTTGCTCTCGCAGTCAATCCGTCAGAGACTTATGTCAAAATCAAACATCAGGATGAGTTTTTCTATCTGGCCAAGGAGTGTCTGCATGTTATTGATGGTGATTATGAGATAGTCAGGGAACTGAAAGGTGAGGATCTGGCCGATCAGGAATATGAACAGTTATTCCAGTACATAAAACCTGAGCAGAAGGCTTTTTACATTGTAACTGCTGATTACGTAACTACGGAAGATGGTACTGGCGTGGTTCATACTGCTCCTGCGTTTGGACAGGATGACTATAATACCGGTATGAAGCATGAGTTACCATTCATTCAACCGGTAAATGAGCTCGGTAAGTTCACCGATGAGATAACAGATTGGGCCGGTATTTTTGTCAAAGAGGCAGATAAAGGGATTATTCGTAACCTGAAAGAGAGAGGCTTGCTGTACAGAAGATCACAGATTATGCACAGCTACCCCTTTTGCTGGCGGTGTGACTCCCCATTGATCTACTTTGCCCGCTCCTCCTGGTATATCCGTACCAGTGAATTCAAAGAACTGATGATGGAGGAGAACCGTAAGATCAAATGGTATCCTTCATTTGTAGGTGAGAAGAGATTCGGGGAATGGCTGGAGAATAATGTCGATTGGGCTATCAGTCGTAACAGGTTCTGGGGGACTCCACTCAATATCTGGATCTGTGAAGGTTGTGACTATAAACAGTCTGTCGGATCACTCGAAGAGCTGCGCAAGCTCGGCAGGCAGAAAAACGGGGGAAAGGTTCCCGCCGGTATCGAACTGCATCGACCTTATATCGATGATGTTGTCCTGACCTGTCCACACTGTAAGGGGACTATGACCAGGACCCAGGAAGTGATAGACTGCTGGTTCGATAGTGGATCGATGCCGTTTGCTCAGTGGCATTATCCCTTCGAAAGAGAAGAAGAGTTCGATACAGATCTCTTCCCGGCCGATTTTATCTCAGAAGGGATCGATCAGACGAGAGGTTGGTTCTACACTATGCTGGCTATTTCCACTATGCTGAAGGGACGTTCCTCTTTCAAGAGTGTGCTCGTAAATGATCTGATCCTCGACAAGAACGGGCAGAAGATGAGCAAGAGCAGGGGTAATACTGTCGATCCTCTAGAGCTGATGGAGAAATACGGAGCCGATGCAATACGATGGTATCTACTCTCGGTAAGTCCACCCTGGGTACCGACAAAATTCGATCCCAAAGGGGTTGAAGAGGTTGTTAACAAGCTTATCGGTACAATGAAGAATGTCTATTCTTTCTTTGCTACCTATGCTAATATTGATGAATATAAAACCTCAGAGTCGAAAATCGATCCTGGTGAATTCAAGGCAGAACTCGATAGATGGATTGTCTCTCGCTTCCACTCTCTGGTAACGGAGATCAATTACTATAATGAACGGTATGATATTACACGCTCGATGCGGCTACTTCAGGATTTCATTCTCGACGAACTGAGTAACTGGTATGTAAGAAGAGCAAGGAGAAGATACTGGGTGATGGAACTAACCCGGGATAAAGAGGATGCTTACAAAACACTCTTCTACGTCCTTGTAAATGTCTGTAAGTTACTGGCACCATTTGCTCCGTTTCTGGCTGAAGATATTTTTATCAATCTCACAGGAGAGAAGAGTGTCCATCTTGCCGATTATCCACAGGCCAGTCCCGATTATATCGATAAGAAGCTTGAACATGATATGGGAATAATTATCGATCTCGTATCTCTGGGTAGAACTGCCAGGAACAGCTGTCAGATTAAGGTAAGACAGACACTGCAGGCACTATATGTCCCGACAGAGCATAAAGATGTGGCAGAGAAAATGGCCGGCCTCATCAAAGAGGAGATCAATGTCAAAGAGATCAAATTCATCGAGAATAAAAGCCAGTTAGTGGACTATGTAGTAAAGCCGAACTTCAAAACTCTCGGTCCCAAGCATGGCAAGAATATGAAACAGATCTCTGCCGCTCTTAACGATGCAGACGCTAACCAGATCGTTGAGAAACTCAACAGGGGTGAGTCCTACTATATATCTTTAGACGGTTCTACCATCAGGATAGATGAAGAGGATCTCCTCATAAGTTATGAGAACAGGGCAGGTTATGTTCTGGAGAGTGAAAAAGATAAATTTGTCGCTCTCGATATCAATCTGACACCTGAATTGGTCAGAGAGGGATTTGCCCGCGAACTGGTCAATAAGATCCAGTATACCCGTAAAGAGCTCGATTTTGAGATTATGGATAATATCGAGATCCGGTTCTGCAGTGATGATGAGTTAGCTGAAGTGTTCGACAATTTTGCCGATTACATCAAAAATGAAACCCTGACTCTCAATATAGAGCGATTAACTGAACCGCAAACTGAGATGAAAAAGATCGATGTGAACGGCAGAGAAGTTTATATAGGTATAAACCGTATTGATAAATAATATAATACAATTCAGCAATGAAGAATAAGTTTAACGGGCAGGGTATTGTGACCCTGCCCGGCTCTAAATCGATCGCTATACGTGCTTTAATTATTACATCCTTCTTTGATACACCACTAAAACTACAGAATTTCCCGGATTGCGAAGATAGCCTGACTCTCTCTCTAGCTCTGCTCGAACTTGGTTTTAGCTTTGAAAGAAAAGGGAACGATCTGACAGTTATACCAGCAGAAAGCTATAATCTTCACCCGACAATTGAAATAAAAGATTCTGCTGCTGCTTTGAGATTTCTTCTCTTCCGGCTGGCTGGCTGGCCAGATATGCTGGCAACCGTGAAGATCACCCCTCAACTGGAGAAGCGACCTTTAGACCCCCTTGTAGATATCATCAGAGGTATTGGAGGTAAAATCGAGAAAACGGATAACTCTTTTACTGTCAAAGGGAGTGAGTCGCTCTCCCTGTTCAACAAGAATAATGCCGGAATCTTCAGGGACAGAATAACCCGGGTAATACATCAATTACCTTTCAAGAAGAGCGTACTCAACATTCTTCACAAGACAGCCCCTATCAGTAGCCAGTTTCTTAGCGGGATTCTTCTCTCGTTCCCAATCTTCAAAGATGGCATATCACTGGAACTGAAAGCAGAGCAGGTCTCTGCATCATATATTACTTTAACCCTGAAGGTTATGGAATCTTTCGGAATACAGGCTGAAAGAGAGGGTAACAGGATCACTATTCCAGCACAGAATTACCATAATCCCGGCAAATTCAGGATCGAAGAGGACTTCTCCTCTGCCTGTTATTTCTGGGCAATCGGAGCCTTGAGCAGTAAAGCAGTAGGAGTAAGGACAGCTGCCAGGAGTTCAGCTCAGGCCGATTTTGGTTTTCTGAAGATTCTGGAAAATATGGGTGCTCAGATAATCAGGGGTGAAGATTACATTGCCGTTCAGGGCAAGGAGCTACACGGTATCAAAACCGATATGCTTCAGATGCCTGATCAAGTGCTCACCCTGGCTGTTCTGGCTCTCTTTGCCGATAGCCCAACCGAGATCAGGAATATAGACCAGCTAAGATATAAAGAAACCGACCGAATAACCGCTCTGATAAAAGAATTATCGAAGATCGGAGCAGATATACGTTACGAGAGAAAAGTTTTAATAATCAAACCGCTGACGTCAACACCAGTGCAGAGTATCTTAAATACGTATAACGACCACAGGCTGGTAATGTCTTTCTCGCTTCTCGCTCTGATTTTCGAGGAACTAAAGCTTGATTCCGGTGAGGGGTTGAACAAGTCTTTCCCCACTTTCTTTGACGAACTGGCTGATGTTTGCGGAAGCCGAAAACTTGTTATTACGAAATAATTACTGAATCTGTCATTATTCTTTGATCAGCCTGCTCAGGAGAGTGAATATCGCATCGCGATCCTTTACACAGAAGGCAAAGTGTCCACCCTTATAAGTTATCCCCTCACAGACCGATGTGTCTATGATCCTGTCATCTGGAGAAAATATTGTTCTGTCACGATCCATCAATTCTGGCATCCTGCTCTGGGCTGTTATAACCTCCTTCATAGTCGCGGGAGATATATACTGTGGTGAATTGGCCGGCAGGTCGATATCGCCAATATCAGAATCGTTGAAGTTACGGTTTAAAATTGGTTTTCTACACCATTTCAGCAAGCTGAGTAGCAGGTAGGAGAGGGCATAAGAGCCGAAGATCAGTGTCCTTTTTGGTATTTTCCAGAATGGAGAGAGGAAAATTCTCATTCGGTATTCTTCTCCGGAGAGATAACGGCCAAAGAGTGAACCCATGCTGTGACAGAGTAGAAATTCAGGCCTGAAATCGTTTAGAGCTTTCTCAATTTCGATCTTGATTCTACCAAAATTGTTGAATTCCAGAGGTAATTCGATGATAAGAACCGACCATCCTTCACTGATAACTTTTTTTCTGAACCAGGGGAGCCATTCATCCTGCAGAGTATTGCCCCATCCCATAATGAAACCGATTCTTCTCGTTTCTCTATCTTCAGGCTTTATCAGTTCCCTTCTGGTAGTTCTGCCTGACTCCTCAATCATATCGATTCTCCACTACTCTCTTTATATTTATGACCCGAAAGTTCTAATGAAGGAACATAGTCCCTCTGTCAATATATTTGTCCCGCTACAAAAAACACCCGCAGGCTGGTAACCTGCGAGTGTGATACAGTTTTGAGCATCAAAACAGAATCAAACTGCAGCGGAGTTTATAAGTTATTCTCTACAGCATTTAACTATTTGGCTGCTATATGCTCTCCTTCCACTGCTTCGATGATTTGTGTGACTGCTTTTTTTAATGCCTGGGCAGAGGGGAGGTGATTATAGTGGTAGATATACGGTTTCCCCTCATCAGAAGAGGTGGCTATCAGGGGATCGAATTCCAATTCCGCCAGTATATCGAGAGAATGGTCCGAGACCAGTTTTGCCAGTTGCTTACCCTCGAAGAGTGGTGTCTTAGTAGAACAATTGGGGCAGCGGAAATACTTCATATTTTCTATAATTCCGAGTATATCGATCTCCATCTTTTGAGCGAAATTAACCGATTTCTTGACATCCAGTATAGCCAGATCCTGAGGTGTTGTTACTATGATTGCTCCATCTACACGTTCTAGAAGCTGGATAATACTGAGCGGTTCATCTCCTGTTCCGGGTGGACAGTCAACCACCAGGTAATCGAGCTCTTCCCACTGGAAGTCCGTCAGGAACTGCCTGAGAAGAGCCATCTTCAGTGGTCCTCTCCAGATCAGAGCACTATCGTCTGAGTTAATCAATGAGGCAACAGAGAGGGCGTAGAGATTGGAGAATACCTTTATTGGGGTTGGGATGCCGGTCTCGGGGTGAATCTGTATCGGTTTCCCTTCAATATTAGTCAGTTTGGCAATGGAAGGGCCGTGGATATCAGCATCAAGGATGCCGACCCTCTTCCCCTCCAGAGCCAGACCAAAAGCGAGGTTGGCTGCTATGAAGCTCTTGCCAACCCCACCTTTGCCACTCATCACAATTATTCTGTGTCTGATGCGGGCCAGATTGGCTTTCAATTGTGCATCTTTCTTTTCGTTATCCTGCATATTTACTTCTCTGAGCCCTTACTCTTTAGTTGGTTGTTGATCATATCGAGCTCCTGCTCGAGTTCTTTCTTACGATTCTTGAGATCGTAACCTTCATCATCATCATAGCCACCGAATATCGGCCTGATGAAATCAAAGAAATTCCTTCGGCGTCTCATTGGTGGATAATCGTAGTTTCCACGTCCTCTTCCATAACCGAAGTAGCTTCTGAATCTCCCGCAGGGGCCTAAACCCCTCCCGGGTCTTCCATCACCATAAGGTCCTGATCCATCAAATCCTGGCATTGTTACCTCCTTATCTTAGTTTGTTATCTTTATAAGCCTGATATGCCTCACGGATTGTCATTCCGCTGGCACCAGTATAGATCTGTACATTCATACGACTGAGGATGTTCTGGGCATTACCTCCCGGTCCGTTGCCGGTTATAAGAACATCAGGTTTCAATGTATAGAGTTTCTCGGCTGTTTTCGGCCCTGCTCCATGTCCTACATTATGAATTTCACGATTATCATGAGCAGATAGCTTGTCACTATCCTCATCGTAGAGTAATAAATAATCGGTTCTACCGAATCGGGGATCTATTTGAGCATCCCAATCGGTTCCACTGCTGGTAAATGCTATTTTCATAAAACTACTCCTCTCATTCTCTGATTTTGTTCCAGAGCTCACGGAAAAAGGGTTTCCAGCGCTCTGGATTATATTCGATTACACTCTGGCCCCGACTTAGTGCTTTATGAAAATCTGTGTCATAAGGTATAGCACCTAAAAACCGGATTCCATTATTATGCAAATAGGTTTCTATCTCTTTGCTCATCTGATGGTTCAGGTCATTCTTGTTGATCAGGCAACCTGTTGGAATCTTGAAATTCCGGCTCAATTCCCATACCCGTTGCAGATCGTGTATTCCCGATCTTGTAGGTTCAGTTACCATCAGGGCAAAATCAGCTCCGGAAAGAGACGCAATCACTGGGCAGCCAATTCCGGGTGAACCGTCGATAATGATATAGTCGTTTTTGGTTTTTTCAGCTAACGAACGGGCATCCCTTTTCACCCTGGTGACGAGCTTGCCAGAATTATCAGCACCTATACCGAGACGGGAATGGGCCATATAAGATCCTGCTCTGGTTCGGGAGATATAACATTCCCCTATATTCTGTTCTTTCAGATCTATGGCATCAACCGGGCATACATAACTGCAATATCCGCAACCTTCACATTTTAACGGTTCGATCCGACAGGTAGATCCTGCAATGAGAACAGCATCGAAACGGCAAACCTCGTGACACTTTCCGCAACCGTTACAAGTATTCTGGTCGATTTCTGCTTTTACTCCACTGAAGAAATCATCTCTCTCTAAAATATCCGGATCCAGAATAAGATGAAGATCTGCTGCATCAACATCACAGTCACCCATTACTGCTCTCTCACCGGTAATAAAGGCGAGCGATGCTGCTACAGAAGTCTTGCCGGTTCCACCCTTACCCGAGATTATTACTATTTCTCGCATAATTGACCCTCAATATCTTTTATCCTTTGCAGGATAACATCTATGGCCTTCCTGTATTCTTCTATCTCTGGATAGATCAATTCTCCCCTGGAATAGAGCTCTGCTATCTCTCTCCTGTCAGGGATAGTAGCCCAGACTGACAGACCCTGCTCTGCACAGTATTTGAATACATCATCATTACCTATCCCAATACGGTTAACAACTATCGCCGTCTGCTTCCCGATCTTCCTCATCGTCTCCGCTGCCAGTTGCAGATCGTAAAGACCAAATGGGGTCGGCTCTGTTACGAGAATTACCAGATCTGCACCGTAGGTTGCTGTGATCACGGGACAGGAGGTTCCGGGGGGTGAATCCCAGAACTCCATTTCAAAAGCTGGACGTAAATTGTCTGTATACTTGACTGTCTCCTTTATCAACGGGGGTGCCTGCTCTTCCCCGATATGTAATCTCCCCTCGACAAAATCGAGCGAATCGCTGAGATAGTGACTTATAATCCCGTGCGGATCGGCAACCATAGGTAGGGCATTAACAGGACAGAGCTCACTGCAGGCATAACAGGAGTGGCAGAGTTCTGGCATTATGACGATCTTCTCTCCTAATCTTAAAACAGCATTAAATCTGCAGTAGTACGGACATTTTCCACACAGTGTACATTTCTTCTCTTCCCAAAAAGGAACCATACGGAAAACCTCCTGCTCGGCCAGCTTTTTACCCCGGATGAAAACTCCACTGTTCGGTTCTTCTACATCGAGGTCTGCTAACAGAGTCCTATGGTGCAGTGAGGAGTATTTTGCCAGATTGACCGACAGGGTAGTCTTGCCCGTACCACCTTTACCACTGGCTATTGCTATTCTCATCAGTGATCACACCTGTTGTTCCCCGATTGTAATCTCCCCTGTATGTATCTCTCTATGATGATATCCGGGGTAAGTGTTTCTATTCCGATTATCGCCTTGATCCCAAAATCATTGAATAATGCAATAGCTTTATGACCCATCCCCGAAGCAATTACCACATTACTGCCGATCTCTCTGAGGAACCTGGGATGTGAACCGTATTCGTGTGGTGGAGGAATCGCATATTCGGTCCCTGTGACTTTACCCTCACTAATAGTGTATATGACATACTGTTCAGTATGTCCAAAATGAGTACTCAACGTCCCATTACTAATCGGTATTGCTACCTTCTCTGTCATATTACCTCCTGATATCATCTATCTGCATCGACGACAACGATGACAACCTCGTATAAAGCATTCACTGAGATCTATTACCTGCTCCGAACCACAGAGTGGACAAACTGGCTTGCCGGGGTTCTCCTTCTCATAAACGAATTTGTGCCAGCATTTCTCACAGAGATAGTGTGATCCGGAAAGCTGTATCTCACCCCCTTCTATGAAAAAGCTGCGACCCTCAACAAGAGCCCGGGCTAACTTTTTTCTCGCCTGTTCATAGATACGGGTTACTGTTGAGCGTGATACGTTCATCTCCTCAGCAGCCTGCTCGTGCGTTAATCCTTCATAATCTATCAGGCGAAATACCTCATACTCTTCCAGACACATCGTTACCGCCTGACGATAGTTGCGTCGCATCCATAAAGGCCTGAACCCCTTGACTACAGGCAATTCGTTTAATTTTCTCAGCACTTTGGCTCTCGACATCTTCACCTCGATGAACGAATTATTTGTTCACTCAATAGAACTTATGTTCAATTAATATTAGGGGTGTGTTTTATGTCAAGTCTTTTCAGAATCAGGGAAGAGAAGTTTTGCAGTCATAAAATGGAGCCACTAAATCTCTGTTGTTTCCTCAGATTTGTGAAGCTATAAAATAAAGAGATACAGGAATTCTTAACCCGATAATCCCGAAAGAGGTAATATAAGTCTTAACTATGAGGAAGCTACGAGTCGGCCCTATCCGGCTCCTGTGCTACTCAGGGGTTACCCTGATATTTATGAGTTCGTAGATTTTGACAGAAATGTCCTTTCCTTTCACCTTAACCTCATCGAGGAATTTAGCCTCAACGAATTGTTCTACCTTTTTCAATGTATGTTCGCTGATGATGATCTTATTCTGCGTCTCGTATTCTTTATTGATATTCTCCAATCGGGCACCGAGATTGACAGTATCTCCAATAGCAGTATAGTCAAAGATCTGTTGAGAGCCGAGATTCCCGACTACAGCTGGTCCGGTATTGATTCCAATACCGGTATCGAACACATCCTTTCCTTCGTTCTTCCATTTTTTCTGTAATTCGTTCAGCCTGATCCGCATCTCGATGGCAGTCTTACAGGCGGCAAGGGCGGAGTTTTCCAGCTTGACCGGAGTACCATAGAGGGCCATAATTTCGTCCCCGACAAATTTATCGACGATACCACGGTTCTGTATGATAATATCAACCATTTCTGTGAGATATTCCTGAAGGATCCCGACGGTTGCCTGTGGTGAATGTTTTTCTGTATATTCAGTGAAGGAGCGGATATCGGAGAAGAGGACGGTAATTTCTTGCAGGTCACCACCATATTTGAGTGTTTTAGGACTTTTTAGCAGCTGGTTGACCAGTTCCGGAGCCATGTAGTGCATGAATGTCTTTTTGATGAATTTCCGTTCTTTACTGGCCTTAATGTAATGAAAGACCAGGCTGCTGAGATAGACTAAGATGATAATGAACGGTATGGGAATAATAGCGAACAGCAGGTTATTATTAACGAAATAGGAGAAGGCAAGGAAGAGATAAGCAAAAGAGAAGAGTAGGGTAATGAATAGCGAGAATATCGGTTTAAGATGGGTAAAGATGAAGTAACAGACCAGTGAGATAAAGAGAATGAGGAAGAAAGTCCAGAAGTGAGAAAATTCATTCAGATAGTCGTTTTGTCTGACCATTTCGATAAAGTTAGCATGAATCTCTACTCCCGGCATCAATCGCTGTGATGTGAAAGGTGACTGGAAAACATCGTGTAATTCATCTACGGTAGCACCGACCAGGACGATTTTATCCTTGAAAACATCTCGTTCCAGCAGGTGGTAGAATTCATTTATCTCAAAATCTAAGGTTTCAATACCGGGCAGAAAATATGTGCTATCGTCAATAACACTGGAGAATGAATAATGTTCAAAGGTTTTGGGTGGGCCGTAATATTGAATCAGAGCCCGATTATGATCGATTCTCGGGATTCTATGCTCTTTAAGAAGGAGTTTGTCCTTATCTATCCTGATAAACGAAGGCCAATCCGGTCGATATTCTTCGAGATTAGCCAGAGATATTATACCAATAGGAAAGTAGAGTTCGTTACCATATTCCTCAAAGAGGGTATACCGCCTGATGAAGCCATCGATATCGGGGCTGATATTGACAAGGCCCCAGTTAAATCCCTCTTCTCTGATTTGCGGGATCGGTTTGATCAGTTGTGTTACCTCGTAGAAGGATCTGATATCGTGGATCATCTTACCGGCAAAGATAACGTTGCCGAATTCGCTGGCTGCAGTAATGAGTTCTTCATCGATGATGGGATCAGAAGCTTCGGTAAAGCTAATATCGAATACGATCTGCCTGGCTCCTGCACGCTGGAGATTCCTGATCATACGGGCATAAAGGTCACGGGGGAATGGCCATCTCATATCGAGTGAACTGAAAGTGGCATCATCGATTGCAATAATAACTATATCATCAGAAATCGGCCTTTCACCTCTCATTCGAAAGAAGGTATCATAAGCCTTGTATTCCAGATAGTGCCAGAAGTTGGTCTGAAAGACAATCTGAGCCAGAATAAAGAGGACTACTGGTATGATTAGCAGATGCAGGTGTTTCTTAAACATATTTATCCCCCTCAGAACCTTCGATAATTTAACTAAAATCTCTGAGCTATATTAACCTTCCAGGTAAAGATGGAATAGTCATTCTCCGTAAAATCCCTGTTGTTGTAATCAGATAACTCAAGGCTGGTATTGATCGTGGTTCTGGGTAGTGGGGTATAGGTAGTTCCCAGTTCATAAAAGGTGGATAATTGAGAATCCTGGTCACCACTGAACGTATTGAATCTGATATTAAAAAACGGCCTGACCCTGTGCTCAAAGAGTGAGTACTGATTTCTCAAGCTGAACGAGCGATAATATCGGGAATCAAATCCGTTGAATCCGTTGTCTTTATGTTGTGTATTAGTGACACTGAATCTCGTGGTAAGTGGTATCTCCCTCATTGTATTGTGGATACTGAGTTGCAGGCTGTTACGGCTCAGATCGAAGATCTCGGTCTGGGACCGGTCCCTGTTGCTGGAGATATTCATACTGAGATCAACCAGGGCAGTAGAAAAGGGAAGATTATCGAATTGATATCCTGTACCGATATTGAAGGTGCCGGCAGATTGATCGATAACCGGTGTATCGAGATCATCGGTAAAAGTATTGGCATTATATCCCATTCTCATATAGGGGTAGTTACGAAGACGGAGCATCGATTGCAGATACCAGTTCGTATTGCTGGTTGTTGTCAGCTTCTGATCAGAGAGATTGTCTCTGACGAAGTTGATACCGGCATCCAGTATTAGCTGATTGTTGAACAGGCTGACATTGTCGGATAGGTTAATAATCCGGGCATCGTTCTGTAAATACCCTGAAGAGAGAGAGCGGAAGCTGGCGCCGACTTCCGAGTAAGATAAGTTGAGAAAATTTCCGGCTATAAACCAGTTGAGATAGAGCCGGTATGCTATGCTTCCTCTGTTAGGCAGGATCGGTTCAATATTCCTGTTGATAATGATAATATTATGGACAGACGAGGGGTCAAAGGGGAGCTCGACATCGAAGTATTCTTCTATTTCGTCGAGATCCATAACACCGTCGATAATGTTATTATTATAGAGACTCGTAGCGATCTCGGCACCCATAACGAATCTCTGATTATCGAGTGCCAGCCTGACATCACTTCCGACAACAATGTTATCTTTCGGGGATATCAATACGGTCGTGGATGTATCTGCCTCAGTTATATGGCGTTCGAGATAATACTCTTCGGCGAGTGTATCCATTCTATCTTTGCTCTTGGCAAAACCGATACCGAATTTGAAGAGGTTATCACTACCAATATCGAGTTTGCTGGCAAATGTATAACGCTGGAAGGTGCCAGGGGTAAAGGTAGAATCCGTTATCGTCTTGCCATCGACTGCTCGAGCCAGATGGCCATAGGTTGTCTTGAAACTCAGGTAATTATAATGCAGATCGGCTGAAATGCCTCTGACATTTTTATTGCTCAGAAGATAGGTTCCGTAATTCGGTGAGGAATCGAGGAGATTAAGATTGAAATAGGGAACCGAGAAACCAAATGAATAGCGGTTCACAGGTTGTTTGGAACTACTCTCCAGAGAAGAGAGGTATAGTCTGCTCCGGAAGGATAACCAGTCGTGCCTGGTGTTGACATTTAACCTTAAGCTGGCATCATTGCGGTCTCTATCCAGGGATGATGAAGAATTATCACTGGAGACATTCCGGAGATTAGAGGTAAAAACAGCACTACCACTCAGATCGAAGGGGAGTTGATCGATGATTGTCGGTTTCGATGCTACTGTGTATCTCCAGATCGGTGATTCTATTGGCTTGCCGTCGGTGGTAACAGCTTTGACCTGAAAACTGAAGTTTCCTGCACGTGGTTGGCTTTCTGTATATACGAGAAGTGGTGATGAGATGGTTGCAAGCCTGGTTATATCCATACCGTTTTTCAAGATTCTTATCGTTGAAGCGTCAATTACCTTTTCCAGATTATAAAACGATAAAGCAAAAACCAGGTCATCATCTGCACCGACATTTGTGTCGGGATTAAGCAGTATGAAACCACCCATCGATTGAGCTGCTGTTGATATGAAAATCCTGTAAGGATTGTTGTGTGGTTGATACTCGGGGAGAGTCAGTGTTTCACTGATTATCCTGATAGAGAAGAAATATTCGTATCCATTTGCCGGGGGATAGATGCGTGGCAAGCGAAAGTGGATGTCCTGTGTTCTTATTTCTGACCTGTCCCTGGAGACTTCCTTATACTCCTGTTTGCCTATCTCCCTGTAATGGAATATTATCTCTTCTAAACTCTCTATTTCCCCAGTCAGATTGAGTTGTAGTATGGTCTCTGTTCCCCTGTTTAATTCTACTGGTGGAAAATGCTGTGGGATAAGATCGGCATAAAGGGTGTATATACTCCCCAATAGCAGGAGGATCAGAACATATTTCATTTGTTACCCCTCTATTATTCCAGTTCTATCTCTATGGTTCTGCGTTCGTCTTCTTGATTCAGTAATTCGATCTTCAGTAGATTACGTTCACTCTCCGGCATATCCTCTATTGCTTCCAGCCACTCCTCGTTGATCTCTTCTGTCTGATATACTTCCAGTTCACCATTGGGACTAGATTTACAGGTATATCCCGCAGGGACATCCGCCTTGCGGCCGGAGATAGTGTTCTCGACCTCAAAAACACTCTTCAGCGTAACAACATAGGTAGTTCCGTCATCTTCAGCCTCGACGAACCCTTCGGTCCCTTTGACAGAAGCGACTGTGGTCGGGGTCTCTATCTCGTAATTACCCCGTCGGCTATTGACGTTGAGAAAAACGTTACCGATACGGAGGAAGGAACTCTTATTCAGCTTCTCCTCTTCGCGCTCGGTATTAATGGTCAAAATCGTATTGGCAAACAATCTCAATGTAGCACCATCATCAATAAATTTGATGAAGGCAAATGAATCGTCTTGACTGTTGAGTATATCCTGATTGATCAGAGGTGTCCCTTCTGATAAGCTACTCTCGTCATCACCACGTATCAGTAATATATCTCCCTTCATTCTTAGAGTCAGGGCAACAGGAGATTCTGCCAGGCAGAAAGTGGAAACGAGTATAACCAGTCCGGCAATTAGTAATATCTGTTTCATTTTCCTTACCTCCTATCAATCGGCTAATTTCACGTCAATGACCTGACGATTCTGTAACTCGAAAATCAGATTCTCGGCTCCACTCCCTGTCCAGACAGTTCCATTGTAATCTATAATACCGCTCGGGTCAAAACCACTATTCAGCAGTTCTGTCACCCAGTTGATATTCAGGCTGAGCAGATACATCCTTATTGCATTCATTGCCCCCTCCTGATCATAGGAAGCGTCCTCTACATAACGAAAAACGTAATAGGGGCTGGTGATTCCTGGTGGAATGGAAACTGTCGGATCAATGAGTTCGGTAGATATCTGCCAGGCATAATACTTGCCGTCCTGGAGAGGTATAAAGTCTGAGTAGTATGTATTCTGCAGATTATCGATCTCAGCAATCGTGAGTCCCTCCATTTCGATAAAATCTGGAGAGAGAAGCGAGGGGTCATCAAACTCCTTGATAACTAACCTGAATGGATTTTGCGGGCTGGAAGCCAGATTACTCGACCAGATGAAACTAACAGGTATGCTGCTGACCGCAGGTATTGTATTGCCGAGTGATACTCCCGGACTGACCAGAAAGATTCCTCCCGGGTTCATTACCCTTATAACCATATTATCTTCGTTCGATAGTAACTGGTCATTAGCGTCAACCAGTCTTACTGTGAAGAGATAGACACCATCGGGGAGCATACCGGTATTGATAATCACATCACGAAAATCAGGTATCCGGTCTACTATCTCTGCCAGTGTCAAAGTGGGGACCGGTCTGAAAAAATAACGTGAACCTGTTTCGACCAGTATGTCCTGATTGTTGAATATCAATGGTGTATCAGCCGCTAAAGATTCGCGATTCCTGGCCCTGGTTTCGAAATCTATTAAAGGCTCGTCATTCCATCCGAGCGAATAGGTCAGATAGAATTCATCGATCGGCTCTCCGGTTGTATTACTGGCGGTGACTGTGAAGAAGAGGGGCTGGTTGCCAGGATTCTGATAATCGAAACTGGAGACAGGCAGAACATTATAGAACTGGTATTGTGGATTCAGACTGATCGAAATGTCCTGAGCATATGAGAACAAGCTCAAACTCATTATCGCGATCAAGCAAACTAATACCTTCATCATAAACTCCTTGTAATCTTAAACGATTGGGTTTCTTTTGAATGAATGGTGGTATATCAATGCTGTGGTTGCTTTCGATTGTTTGAAGAATATCTTCCTGAATTGTTCAGGTTTTACTATTATCATCCAATTTGAATCAAACAATATATTCTCCCATTATGAGCCCGGCTGACACTCCGGAACTTCATTACATAAATTTTACCTATAAAGAACAGATAACCTGTATAATGTCAATGAAAATCGTATTATCAATTCTTGACGGTTCTCTTTTCCCTGTGAACTGGTCAGGCCGCTCCCGGGATATTAGACTCTGAGATAGCATCCTGACGCGAAGTGAGTCAGATAGGCCGTTTCCCTCTTTTTACTTGACTAATTCATCTATCTCTCTGTTTGAATACTGCATCTGATAATTTCGGATAAAGGAAAGGCAGAGCTTATGAAGTGCGTAGCCATCATAACGGCAGGTGGTATCGGGAAGCGTTATCCCGGTAAATATAAAAAACAGTATCTGGATATAAACGGTAAGCCGGTTCTAATCTGGTCGGTTGAGAATTTCTATTTTCACCCCGATATTGAAAGTATTTTCGTAACAGCCCCGGAGGATAGCCTGAATTATACAAAACAGTTACTTGATTCCCATTTCCCCAAAAAGAATGTCGTCGTCGTCAAAGGTGGTACCCTGAGGCAGGAATCGGTATTTAATGCTCTATCTCTCGTTGCCCCTACAACCGATTATGTCCTCATCCATGACGGTGTCCGGCCACTTATCACTCTAGAGGAAATCACCAGACTTCTGGAACTCGCTGCAAAGCACAAAGCGGTCGTTCCAGGACATAATATCCGTAATACGATCAAAAAAGTGAAAGATGATTTCGTTGTGGAGACAATACCGAGAACTTCACTATATGAAGTCTTTACACCTCAGATTTTTGCTTACGACCTGATTATCCAGTCTCATAAGAGGGCAATAGAGGATAAGAAGGTTTTTACCGATGACGCCGGTATCCTGGAGTATTACGGTTATCCGGTTTATATTGCCGAATCCTCGGCTTATAACATAAAACTTACCGAACCTGCTGATTATGAGTTCGTAAAACTACTGATCAATAAACTAAGAAAGAGAGAAGAAAAACTCTCAAACTCAGTTATAAAGAGAAAAGGTTAACAGTATGATCAAGAAATTAGTCAAAATAATACACCATATCACGCTTCAACTGGATAGATTAAAAATACCCATACCATTGTTTGGTTTGGGCTGTGGTGTTCTCGGCCTCAGCCTGGTCAAGGTATCACCCCGTCTGGGTGAATATGCCTCAATTTTATTAAAGTCGCTGGAATACAGAGGTTATGATTCTACCGGTGCAATCTTCCAGGACGATAAAAAGAAGATCGCTGCTATGAAAGATGTGGGAGCGCCGAGCACTCTGATTGAGACGTTACAGATCAACAAACAGAGGGGGAAGATCTTCTGCGGGCAGGTTCGCTGGGCGACGTTCGGTAAGGTGGACAGGGTCAATGCCCAGCCACACGAAGTGAGATGTAAGGTTCATCTCTACGGAGCTCATAATGGCAATATTACCAATACCCCGCAGTTGAAGACGTTTCTGCTCAATCAGGGGCACAATGTTCTTTCGGACAATGATGGTGAGATGCTTGTTCATATGGTAGAGCATTACTTCGATATTGAGCTGGAGAAGAAGTCACCTGATAAGAATGTTGATATAGAGACGCGGAAGGGGTGTATACGCCGTGCAATAATCTCTGCATCCGAGAAGATGATCGGTTCTTATGCAGCTGTGATAGTAGATCCTGTAACCGAGCTCACCTATGGTATCAAAGCGGGAAGTTCACTCTATTTTGGTACAGGGACATTAGAGAAAGATAATCGCTTCTCACTCGTCTCTTCTGATCTGACGGCGATACTGAAATTCACGAAATATCTTGTAGATTTGAAAGAGGGCTCTTTTATCGAGTTCAATGCTAATTCTTACAAGATATTTGCCTTCAAGGATCTCTGTTTCAAGAAGCTGAACAAACCACATCTTTCTTACAACAAAGGAGATATAATAGAGAGCAAACCGGTCAGGTCTAAACTGAGGGTCGAGGATACAGAACTGCTCCCCGAATTCGAGTATTTTATGGAACAGGAGATCAGTGCCGAGATAGAGACGACCGGACGATTGGTTAAGATAATCAATGGAGGTTCTAATACAGGGAGAAGGATGCTTGTTTTTCTTAAGAAATATAAGATGCGCAAGCTCTTTGAAAATCTGGCAGAGGAGATTCTTAGTGAGGAAGAATTTCCCAGACAACAGAAGCTTTTCGATAAATTCATCTCTCAGAAACAGTCTGATCAGTTTCTCGAGAAAATCAGAGAGTATTATACCCCTATATATGATGAGCTGGTAAAAGAGGATTTCGAGCGGAAATACTTCTTCTCGAGTGAAAAGAATATCTTCATCGACTTGATTGGTAAGGAGTTCGATAAGAAGAGGATTCTGGTCAGCAAGGCATTAGATTCCGTTACAGAGAATTATGACTTTCAAAACTTCGAAGAGAAGATACAGCAGTTTACAGAACTCGTCGGTAATACTCTCCGCAACAGCCGTAACATCTACACGATGTCCTGCGGCACCTCTTTCAATGCCACTAAGGTCGGTGCTATGTTCTTCAACGAAATAGCGGGCGTCGAGATCATTCCTGTTTTACCGGGTGAGTTCCGTGGCCAGTATAGTAAATGTCTGCAGGAGAACGATGTGGTAATCGGAGTTTCTCAGAGTGGCGAGACCAAGGATTTGATAGATATTTTCAATGATATAGATAATTTGCCAGTTAATATAAATACGATCGTTCTGGTCAACAATGTTAATTCCACTCTCGGCCAGGAGAAGAGTGATGTATCGATCCCAATATTCTGCGGCCAGGAGATCGCTGTTCCGGCAACGAAGAGTTTCATTAATCAGATAACTCTCTTTTATTATCTGGCAATCAGAACGGCCGAGATGAAGCAGCAGATGATCAAGAGTGGTGAGTTACCGAACTGTGAAAAGGCCAATCTGACATCCCGTAATTTTGTCAAATATCGTAAGTTCTTCCGTGACATTCCGTTGTTGATCAAAGAGACTATAGAATCGACGAAGGATCAGATCGATTACGTCGCTGGTAAAATCTATATGGAGCCCTCGATACATATACTGGCAACCAGGCTGGTTGGAGTAGCCAAAGAGGGAGCTCTGAAGATAAGAGAGACCGTCCTCAACCATACAGAGGGCCAGGAAGGTTCGGAGTTCAAGCATGGTCCGAACACTATCCTGGGTAAGAACACGATCTTCGGTTTGAAGAACATCAAAGCGATGATCAAATATACAGAACATATCTCTGACCGTGTAGAGGACCTGGGTATTAGACGGAAAATACCCTACGAGATGCGTCGTGAAGTAACCAAAGCGTTAATGAGATACATCTTCGATAAGACCTTCCCCTTCCATTTCTCCAGAGAAGCGACCGATCTCTTTAAAGAGATTATTCAGGACTATAACGTCTTTCTACCTCTGTTCCGTACCTACCCGTTAATCTATATTACGGGGCCTGAGGAGCGTGATATCAATCTGACGATCTCGCAGATCAACACCCACAAGATCAGAGGAGCTGATACTTTTGTTATAGCCGAGGAGAACGACAGGTTGATGGAGAATGCCAGGAATAATCCGCATAATGACTCTACATACTACGGCTCCGGATATATTGTATTGCCCAAGACGGGTGATACATTAATGACAGCATTTTCAGCTACGATCGTTCTGCAGTTGCTGGCTCTCAAGATGAGTGTCAGAAAGATGGTATATCTCGACAGGCTCGGTATGATAGATCACGGAGTACATCCCGATGTACCCAAAAATGTTTCTAAATCAATTACGGTGGATTGATATGAGAATAGGTTTTGGTTATGATGTACACAGATTGATAGCAGGGCGAAAACTCGTTTTGGGTGGTGTAGAGATTCCTCATTCCCGAGGTCTGGCAGGACATTCCGATGCCGATGTGCTACTGCATGCCATTATCGACGCACTGTTAGGTGCGCTGGCTCTGGGAGATATAGGGCACCTCTTTCCCGATACTGATGAAAAATACCGGGGTATAGAAAGCCGAAAGTTATTGAGAGAGGTCTATCTTCTGCTCAAGGATAAGGGTTACCAGATCGGAAATATTGATACAACTATCTGTCTGCAGGAACCTAAGATCGCCTCTTATATCAGTTCTATGCGGAGCAATATAGCAGAAGATCTCAATACGGATATTGCAAATATATCCGTTAAAGCAACCACTGAAGAGGGATTGGGAATCAGCGGATCAAAAGAGGGTGTGGTAAGCTATTCTGTAGTATTCCTGACAGAACGGTAATGCTTTCACCAGTTTTCAGAATCGATTTTCCTGCCTGTGAAAACATAGATTCGTGTTGAGAAGGTCTGGTTCTGACTGATTGATCTCCCTGATTAATTAATTAGCACCTTTCGGTAAATCTCTAACCGGTATTTGTATGTATTGAACTCTTTATCAGCCTGCCTTCTCTGCTTGTATTCGAACTTATTACCTATACTCACGTTGGCTGCACCCGAGGGAGACGGAACAAGAACTATCTTTAGCTTTCTCCCGTCGATTATAATATATGTATCTTCATTTTGACTGGAATAATGAGGCTGAGCAAAGTTCTTTCTGAACAGCCGGGCAACGAAACTGCTAGTAAAGATCAAGCTCTTGATACTCCGGTTGTTTCCCAGAATTGCTGGAATATCTCTCAAAATGAGAGGATAGAGGGAGCTGTCACCGGAACTAACAGCCAGGTCAATATCATTCTTTTTGCTCAGTGTTTGTGAAGGGAGGATGAGTTTTTTACTCTTCTTATCGTAGAGTTTCCTTATGCATACTTCGAAGATATCGGTAATGGCTGTATCGGTTGCTGTCAGCAGTCTCTTGATACTATTCAGGTCGGTGAGTCTGGTTTCGTGCACATCGGCAAAGAGTTTCCAGAAGTAATTCTTCTCACTGCCATAATAGAAATCGACATCTCTCCCCGTTCTGGAATGACGTTTCAGATAGTTATTATAGGTTCTAATTATGCAATCTCCGCCATCCTCTACTATCTGACGGGTTAATTTGATGGGGGGAAAACTACCAACAATCAGTCTGCTGGCTTGAGGTGGAACAAAAGGGGGATAGGGATGTAACTCCCTATAAGGGTTATGATTATGATTCTCTCTTTTCATAGAAGATAAGATCACCACGTTTAACACATCCCATACAGTCTTTCATACAACCCTGGCAGCGAATCGTCTCCTTCTTGGCCTGTTGCTTCCTTACGAGCTGCTCCATTATCTGCTCAACCACCTCTTCTGATATTTTTGCCAGAAGGCTCAGTTCGGTAAGAGAGATGCGTTTATGCTCTCCGAGAATAGACAATAATTCTGGTATCATTACCGGTTAAATTTCTTGCTGATGGTCTGTTCAGGGCAGAAGATGCAAAATTCTATTCTTCCGGACATACATCTCCAGTTTCAGATTCATCCTCTATGTGTGCTTTTACAGTAATATCACTGGCGATTGTTTTGGCCACTATGTATCTCGTGTTGTCCATACAGATGATCATATTGGAATCTGCTGGTTCATTCTTGAAGACAGCAATGGTCTTTCCGGGATTCAGTCCTATCTCTTTGGTCATCTTGTGTGGATTGTACATGATCATACAGAGTGAACCTGCAGGACAGTCAGTCAGCACCATATCAGGCCGGGCTATATTATTCCAGTCGGTCATAGCCTTTCCAAAGCGGTGACGATGCTTTCTCTGGCAGTTTAATCTGCAATTATCCGGGTCTTTCCTGAAGAATGATGACCCAACTCGTCCTTTTTTACGATTGAAATTCATTTATAGCCTCATTTTCTCCTTTCGTTTACCTATGAAACGTAATGTGAAATAAATTATAACATACAAACCTATACTGAAGATAATCCAGCTAATCGCGCTGGCAGGATTTTGCCCGAAAATACTGAACTGATAGAAGATCGTGGCTACGATCCAGGCAAGAATAGTCAGATATATAGCGGCAAAAATTGTCCATTTGAGATTTGTCTCTCGATAGATGGCACCGATTGCGGCGACACAGGGCAGGTAGATCAGAACAAAGAGGAGATAAGCAAAGGCATTATTCTTACCACCGAAACGTCTGACCATTTCACTCTCGGTTCTGATCTCCTCTGACTCCTCTTCTCCAGAAAAACCGGCCGGAATAGACTGAAACGCCTCCTTTATGCCATCCCAGAATCTGAACTCCTCTCCTTCTATCTCCTCTTCTCCTATCAAAGAACCGTAGAGCGTGTCGAGTGTCCCGATTATAACTTCTTTGGCAAAGACCCCTGTGAAGAGTCCTACTGTAGCTGGCCAGTTATCCCGAGTGATTCCCATAGGGGAGAATAGGGGAGTGAGAAATCGGCCTGTAGCACTGAGGAGAGATTTATCCGATTCTTCCAGATGGAATCTCCCGTCGGTCCCTATTGAGTTGATAAAGGAGAGGACGATTACTGCCAGGATAATCACCTTGCCGGCACGGAGCAGGAAGCTCTTCAATCTGCGCCAGGTATGCATTATGATTCCGTTGATAGTGGGAATATGGTATAGTGGTAGTTCCATGACAAAAGTCGATGTCTCTCCTCTGAAGAGTGTTTTCTTGAAAACAAAGCCTGTGAATACGGCCAGGAAAATTCCTGTCAGATAAAGCAGAAAGATAATCCTGCCTCCGGTAACCGGGAAGAAGATAGCTGCAAATAGGGCATAGACCGGTAGTTTCGCACCACAGGACATGAAAGGATTGATCAGAATGGTTAATATTCGATCATTTTCATTATCCAGTGTCCTGGTAGCCATAATAGCAGGGACATTGCATCCGAACCCGACAAGCATAGGTATGAATGCCTTCCCCGGCAGTCCGATATAGCGCATAAACCGATCCATCACAAAGGCAGCCCGGGAGATATAGCCTGAGTCCTCCAGGATGGAGAGAAAGAAGAAGATGAAGAATATCGGAGGGATAAAGGTCGATACTGTGGTAATACCGTTACCTATTCCATGAGCCAGAATAGAGATCAGCCAGGCAGGAGCATTGATCGAGGAGAGCAAAGCTGCTAGGCCATCGACAAAGATAGTTCCGATAAAAATATCGAAAAATTCGATTAACGGTTCACCAACTCGAACAGTGATTATAAATACAAGATACATGATAGCCAGAAAGATCGGAACACCAAAGAAACGATTCAGAACGATCTGATCTATGAAATCAGTAAAATTCTTCTGAAAATACCCCTCTTTATGAATCACATCTTTTGTCAGCCCGTTGATAAAACCGTAACGCCCGTCCAGAACTACCAGATCGGCTTCATGTCCGGTATGTTTCTTTATCCGGTTTGCATCACGTAATACCTGCTCTTTCAGATTGCCCTCTGTTATATCAACTGCCAGTGAATCATTCTCCAGAAGTTTGATAGCCAGCCAGCGACTGTCTACACCCCTCTCTTCTGCATATGGCTCTGCTGCTTTCTCCAGACCATCAATGATCTCTTCGACTACTGAATCGTAAAATACCCTGGTTTGAGAAACCTGTTTTCTCTCTTTTGATTCGATGATGATATCCTTCAACTCGTCGATACCACTCTTCTTGCTGGCAATGATTGGTGCTACCGGACAACCAAGATGTTTGGCCAGATGCTCTATCTCTATCTTGATCCTTCGCTGTCTTGCTACGTCCAGCATGTTAAGCGCTATAATCAGAGGACGTTTCATCTCTATGATCTGAGTTGTCAGGTAGAGGCTCCGTTCCAGATTGGTTGCATCGATAATATTGACCACAATGTCGGCCTGATTGTTTAGGACATACTCACGAGCTATCTGCTCGTCAATTGATTGCGCAGAAAATGAGTAGATGCCAGGTAAATCCACTACTTCGATTTTGTGGTCACGATATGTGAAATTACCCTTCTTCTTCTCAACTGTTACTCCAGGCCAGTTGCCTACCTGCTGTTTGAATCCGGTTAACGCATTGAAAAGCGTTGTCTTCCCACTATTAGGATTTCCTACTAAAGCTATCTTCAATTTCTTCATTGCATCCCTTTATCTTTGTCCTGGTTCGAATCTCTCCGGCAGTCTGAACAGAGTCCCTTAAGACTCACTACATAATCCTCTAAAGTAAAACCATTATTTCTCGCTATCCGGAACAGAATCTTCTCTAAATCATTATCGGCTTGTTCCAATATCTTACCGCAAGATATACATAAAAGATGTAGATGTCTGGGATGACCATAAATATGTTCATACTCCTCTTTGTGATCCTGACACATCGACCTTCTGATAAGACCAGCAGCTAGAAGATAGGGGATAGTTCGATATATCGTTGCCCGGGAAACAAGTTTCCTCGCTTTGCAGAGATGTTGATATATATCTTCTACATCGAAATGCGAATGGGTTGCAAATACTGCGTCCATTATGGCCTCACGGGAACGTGTCATTTTCAATCCCTGTGAGCGTAAATACCTTATGAAAACATTTCTATACTCCGCCATTTTTTTCTCCTATTTGTTTGCGAGTTCATAACTGCGTAGTTTTTTCAGGAAGCTTTAGCTGTCAAGGACTAAATGAGAATAATTCTCATTCTCATTACTTCGGCCCTGGCTAATTATTCCATTAATAATATAGATAGGGCTCCTGTTCCCCTCCTGGGATTCAAGTCAGAAAAATTACGGTAATCAGCTAAGAAACCAATATAATTGACCAGTCGAGGGGATCTCAACCGTTTAGTGTATTTCTCGGGTAAAAACATTGACAATTAAGCCTTCTGAGAAATCATTTCCATCTTAACGAATTTAATAACTATGAGCGAATAAGGAGACAGAAAAGGATGTCAGATAAGGTAAGGAGTGCAATAACACCTACACGAGAGGAGGACTATCCTCAATGGTATCAGCAGGTAATCAGGGCAGCAGATCTTGCAGAGACCAGCGATGTTCGTGGTTGTATGGTTATTAAGCCGTGGGGTTATGCTATCTGGGAAAATATTCAGCGCAATCTGGATGATATGTTTAAGGAAACAGGGCATCGAAATGCTTATTTTCCGATCTTCATTCCGAAGAGTTTTTTCGAGAAAGAGGCTGAACACGTCGAGGGGTTTGCTAAAGAGTGTGCCGTGGTAACGCACAGCCGTCTTGAAGACGATGGCAAAGGTGGGTTGAAAGCTGCCGGTGAGTTAACCGAACCGTTGATAGTCCGACCAACGAGCGAGACCATTATTGGTGCCTCTTTCAGTCGCTGGATCAGTTCCTATCGGGATCTACCGCTCCTGATCAATCAATGGGCGAATGTGGTTAGATGGGAGCTTCGCACCAGACTCTTTCTTCGGACTACTGAGTTTCTCTGGCAGGAGGGACATACAGTACATGCTACCAGAGCAGAGGCTGAAGAAGAGACCTACAGAATGCTCGATGTCTATGCGGAATTTGCAGAACAATATTTAGCGATTCCGGTAATAAAAGGGGAAAAAACAGCAGGTGAGAGATTTCCGGGTGCTGTGCAGACCTTCTGTATCGAGGCAATGATGCAGGATAGAAAGGCTTTACAATCAGGAACTTCCCACTTCCTGGGACAGAACTTTGCCCGTTCGTCGAATATAAAATTCCAGAATAATGAAGGACGGGAAGAGTATGCCTGGACAACTTCCTGGGGAGTATCTACCCGTATGATAGGGGCATTGATCATGGCACATAGCGATGATGACGGCCTCCTGCTTCCGCCGAGAATTGCTCCCGCCCATATTGCTATCATCCCCATATATCGTAGTGAGGAAGATAGGGTGCTGGTGGATAACTATATACAGGATTTACTCCAAGATTTGCATGATCTGAGATATCATGAGAGAAAACTTCTGGTAGAATATGATACTCGTGATATGAACGGTGGTGAGAAGAACTGGGATTGGGTCAAGAAGGGAATCCCCATCAGACTGGAGATCGGTCCACGCGATGTCAAAAACAGTGCTGTTTTCATGGGGCGGCGAAACAGGCCACCCAGAGATAAGGTCTCAGTTTCCAGAGAACTGTTTGTCGCAAATATACTCACTTATCTCGATGAGATTCAGGAAGATATATACAACCGAGCTCTGGCTTTCCGCAATAAATACACTGTAAAGATCGATGATAAAGAGGAATTTTATCGTTTCTTCACACCGAAAAACGAAGAAAAACCTGAAATACATGGTGGCTTCGCCTTTTCACATTGGTGTGGTGAAAATGAATGTGAAGAGAAAATCAAAGATGATTTAAAGGTTACGATACGCTGTATCCCACTGGATGACGGCCGGGAAGAGGGTGCTTGCATCCTCTGTGGCAAAAAGAGCAGCCAGAGGGTTTATTTTGCCAAGAATTACTGATAGGGAGATAAATCATAACTGATTATAACATTACAAAAACAGGCAGGATAAGATATGCGATTCAGATTGAACAAGTATGATGATGTGATTACTCTTGAATCTTTTCTGAAGGCTGTTTCTGCACATGAAGACTATCAGCAGATCCGTTTTATGATCAAAGATGGGAAGATATGGGTAAATGGCGAGAAGGAATATGCAAGGAGAAGGTTACTGAGGGCTGGAGACAATGTTGCCTTTGGAGACCGGTATTACACCATATCTTATCATAGAGATGATTTTAAGCGTTCTGATGAGAGGCAATCAGACCGTGGCGGGAAAGACAGCAGAGAGGAAGAATACGATGAGGAAAGAAAAACAGAGAAGGTTTTTCATAACAAAAGACCACTTAAATGGTCAGAGAAAAAGATCAAAAAAAAGACTAAAGAGTGATCTCTGCTGAAAAACATGATAGTCGCGTGTGTTTTTTTCCGCTCTGTTTTGTCTCTCTGATTGAGAATTTCTAATGAAAAAGAGTGCCTTGATCTGTATAGGTAATGAACTACTGGCAGGTAATACCCTGAATAGCAATCTGGCCTTTCTCGGCCAGGAACTGGCAAAACTGGGGCTTCCCCTCAGCTATTCTGCTGTTGTCAGAGACAATGAACAGGAGATTGCCGATGTTGTTAAACACTGTCTGGAGAAGTTCGATTTAATCATCACTACAGGTGGTTTAGGCCCAACCGGTGATGATGTGACAAAGAGGAGTATTGCAGCTCTATTAGATAAGCGTTTATTTTTTGATGAAGAGATCTGGGAGAATATCACCTTAAGATTCGCACAAAGAGGAATGGAACCACCGAAGATAAACAGTTGCCAGGCTGAGGTTCCGGAAGGTTTTGTTTCCTTGAAGAATGTGCTGGGAACAGCACCGGCTCTTCTCTACGAACAGGGTGATGTTCTGATTATCTTGCTGCCCGGAGTTCCTATGGAAATGCGCGGCTTGTTTAACGAGACTATCAAACCGATCTTAATAGAAAGATACGGCTTTTCACCGCTGCAGGTCCGGAGAATACATACTATTGATATCCCGGAATCGAAGCTGGCAGAACTGATCTGTGATATAGAAATTAATGAAGAGATAGATCTCGCTTTTATCCCAATGACTGGAACGATTGATCTTCTAATTTCAGGTTGGGACAGGGTATCTGTTGATAGTTTGTATGACCTTCTCCGGGAAAAGGTGGCCCCTTTTGTCTGGGGTGTTGACGAAGACACGCTTCCTGATTTGATACAGAGATTGATGAAGCAGAAAAGACTGTCGCTGGCGGTAGCCGAATCTTGTACCGGTGGTCTTATACAGAAAATGTTGACTGATGTTCCGGGTGCTTCTGACTATTTTCAGGGGGGTATAGTTGCCTACAGTAACCGGGCCAAATTAGAACTACTGGGTGTGAGTGAAACCACCCTGAGAGATTTCGGTGCTGTTAGTGAAGAAACAGCAGGGGAAATGGCTACTGGTGTCAGTAGAGTATTTGAGACAGATCTCGGGATCTCAGTTACCGGTATAGCCGGGCCAGAAGGTGGGACAGAAAGCAAACCGGTCGGAACCGTCTCTTTTGCTATCTCTTACAGAGGAACGGTGGAAACTGCTACCATTTTGTTTCAGGGTAATAGAAATGGTGTGAGAGAGAGGGCAGCTTACTATCTACTGAATATGTTGAGAAAAACTGTTAGAAAAAATGATATGGAATAGTTCGCTTATGTTGCAGGGTTGAAAAATCTTACTGATCTTTAAGCGAACATTATGAGGTAAATATGGTATCCCTGATAGAGAATTTTCGTATGAACTATTATCGCAGAAAGGGGCAGAAGCTGCTCCTCAGAGGTAAGATAGATAAGGCATACCCCTATCTTGAGAAAGCGCTTATGCTCGAAGACAGTCCCTCAAATATCTATAATTTTGCTCTCTGCCTTCTAACTTTGAAACGTTATGAGGAAGCAGAAAGTTATCTGGAAAAGATTCTCTCAGCATACCCTGGAAATGAACTCGCTACACTGACGCTGGTGGAGCTGTATATGCAGAGAAGAGAGTGGGAGAAATCCCGAGAATTAATGGCCAATCTGGTGAGGTTGTATCCTGCTAACCAGAATTACAAAAAATATTTCCAGAGACTGGAAGATCCGAGTAAGCGTGAGAATTATATAAGAGCTAAGGAGTTACTTAACGAAGCACAGGTTCTTCTTGAGAGCAAAGAGCATGATAGAGCTCTGGAACTTCTCCTTAAAGCAGAAAAACTCGATCCCGAGAATCCCTATATCCAGAACAATATCGGCACATTCTACCTGATGTTGAAAAAAGAGCCTAAAAAAGCACTTACATACTTTCAAAAAGCATATCAACTGGAACCTGAGAACCGTAAATTCAAACAGAATCTCTTCCACGTGAGAAGAAAGCTCGGTTGATGAAAAAAAAGAAGAAGTTAACGTTCTGGATTTTCTGGTTGCTGGTAGTACTTATAGTGATCTATAATCCACTCTCAGCAAGACTGATGACCCTGATTACAGCTCTCATTCACGGAATTGATACCGATCTCTTCTACAAAATGATTGCCGCTGAAAGTTCTTTCCGGACTTTAGCATATTCACGTAACAAAGCAATAGGCTTAGGGCAGGTTCAGGTTAGAACAGCTAAGTACATCACTGAGAGTTATATTCAGGGCTCACTGTGGTTCCCTCCTGCTAATCTAGATATCTCCGCCCGTTACTTCAAATACCTTTTGAGTAAGTATCGTGGTAATACATCTCTTGCCCTGGCAGCGTATAACTGGGGTGAATCTAATGTTGACAGTAAACTGCGGCAGGAGATGATTACGATTGATCCTGAGGTTAATTATCGTTATCTCTTCACAAGAGTTCCTGAAACCAATTCATTTATCAAAAAAGTGATAGAAGATTGAAAGATCTTATAGAACGGATTAATATCAGTGTTAAAAAATTAACAGACAAGGAGTATAGTTATGAGACTTATCAGTTTATTGATTATGGCCATTATCATTGCCAGTTGCACTGTTTCGGATGAATCATTCAACGTATCTACCGAGATGGTATCACACAGTGTTAACCAATTTACATTTGATTTTCTTCCTTTGACTGAGGTCGAGAATACATTCTTTTCCCCTTTCTCTATCTCTTCCGCCCTGGCAATGACCTATGCCGGTGCACGAAGTAGTACAGAAGTGGAGATGGCTGAAGTGCTTCACTTCCCGGAAGAACAGAGGATCTTACACCCTTCTTTTTTTGAATTGAATAGAGAATTGGAAAAACGGCAGGAAGGGGAAATAAAACTCAATATTGCCAATGCTCTCTGGATAGATGAAGCTGCAAACTTGAAGCGTGACTTTATCAATCTGGCTGATCGTTACTACGGTGCAGGTGATAACAGACTCAACTTTATGCAACAACCTGAAGAGAGCAGGTTGAAGATAAACAGTTGGGTGGAGGAGAAGACAGAAGAGAGAATCAAGAATCTCTTAACAGAGGGTGATGTAACTTCTGATACCAGATTGATACTGACGAATGCGATCTATTTTCTGGCAGGATGGGAGAACACCTTTGATCCGGACCAGACAGAGAAAATGGCTTTCAATACCACTCCTGAAGAGAGGGTTCCTGCTGACTTTATGAAGAGGAAGGGCTCTTATGATTACTATGTAGCAGAGGATTATCGAATGATAGAGATCCCGTATGAAGGAGGAGAGCTTGTTATGAATATATTCCTGCCATCCAGGGGATTACCGCTCTCTCTGTTTATCGATACTTTCGACTATGAGCAGTTCAACACAGCTCTGCAATTGAAGGAGAGCGAAGAAGTACATCTGCAACTTCCGAGATTCAGTTTTGAATCCAGGTATAATCTCAGAAATATCCTGGGAATACTAGGGATGGTCGAAGCATTTACCCCTGATGCCGATTTTACGGGAATGACAGAAGAGCTCGATGAGTTCTTTATCGATGATGTCATTCATCAAGCCTTTATCGAGGTTGGGGAAGAGGGAACAGAAGCAGCAGCAGCTACAGCTGTTGTTATGAGGGTTACTTCCATACCCGAGCCGGTGCAGGAGATAGTCTTTAAAGCAGACAGGCCGTTCCTTTTCTTCATTCGGGATACTGGAACAGAGACTATACTCTTCAGTGGCACATTATACAACCCTGAGAGCTAATAGTAATAGGTAGTTTATGCGAGGCGGAGTTTATCTCCGCCTCGTTTTTTCTGAATTGATGCCAGCTAAGGTAGTTTTAAGATATATCGATAATATGAGGCCACTCTTCTGATAGTAAGTCAATGATCCTGACAGTGCAATACTATTTGCATTGACAAAATAGATTCTATTTATTACATTGGAGTCAGAAAGCAGCCAGATGTTGCTGATACTTTTAAGATTGAAGAGTTTCCAACAGGTTTAGAGATAAAGAAACAGGTGTGAATATCAAACTCTGCCAGAGGTCTGAGAACAATTAATAGCCTCACAGCAGTAAGTAAAGCACAATCTGATTTGTATAGTCTTCATAACCAGGAGGCGTTCAATCTTGAATATAGGAGTTAAGATGAATAGTAAAATAGATAGCAAAGAGAATTCAAAAGAGCAGGTTTACAAGTTATGTCAGAAATTGGCCAGCTTAAGACCTCCAATAGACCTGAGATCGGACAAGGCAGATGAAACCTTGAGATTCTGGCTGCCAGAGATTTCCTGGGAAGAGATTGAGAAATTCAAAAAGGAGTTTATCGCCGAAGGTCGAGTGACATCAGTAGTATCTGAATAAGAATCCTACCAGAAGCATTAAAACGATAACACGATCAGAGAAATAATCGTGAGTACTGACGTTAGAGTTGCTCCTTTAAGTGATGGGAGATTGTTAAATGGAGTTTTCGGAAAAGCTGTTGTATCATATCTGGGATGCACAGCATCTGGTCAAAAACCTCGAGACAGTCAGTGGTAAAAGAATACTAGTTATGTATGCGGGGCAGTGGAACAGTGACATTGGCCCCGATTTCCGTAATTTGATAATCGAGATAGATGGCAATGTAGTGAGAGGTGATGGTGAAATCCATTTGTGTACTTACGATTGGATTGCTCATCATCATAATGAAGATGAAAATTACAATAAAGTTATACTTCATATAGTCTATGAACATAATGGCCAGTATCCTTTAACGATAACAGAGAACGGATCTCAGATAGAGATACTGGAATTGAAAAACTACCTTGATGAGGATATAACCAAACTCATAAAGAGATACGAAGAAATCCCCTATGATCATCATCCTGACTTCTGTCCTTTCTTTGCCGGATTGGATGAACCGACCACCTCTCTGATCCTTACCAGGCTAGGGACACTCCGGATGGAGAAGAAGATCAAAAGATACGCAGCTGAACTCTACTTTTCCGATTTCAATCAATTGCTCTATCAGGGTATAATGGAGGCAGCAGGCTATAACAAGAACAGCTATAATTTCCTGCAACTGGCAATAAACTATCCCTATGTTAACCTGACCCGCTGGCAGCAGGAAGGGATGGGATATGACGATCTTCTCTCAATCTGGCTTTACGGTAGTGGCTTAATTGCACATCTCCCAGGAACCGTCGGAGAAGAGGAGCGTAAGAGATGGGAGGAACACTACAAGCAACAGAAATACAGCAGGAAAAAACTCGAACTAAAATGGAACCTGTTCAGGCTCAGACCGGTCAACCATCCCGTTATCAGATTGTTGCAAATTGTCGAACTGATCTATGAAAGCTTGAACGATTCTCTCTTGAATGAAATTATCAATATCTTTGCCTTTTCGACCAATTCGGAAATCATCAAAGAGTTGAGAGCTCGAATGAAGAGTATGTTCGATAATGAAAAACTACCCAGGTTCTATCGTATAGGACAGGACAGACTTGATATTATTCTCATCAATGTTTTCATTCCGATCATGATACTATTTGGTGAAAAGATGGGTTATCAGGAACTGAAGACCAAGGGTTGGGAGATCTACAGAGAATTCAAAGGCTTACCCTCAAACTATATAGAAGATCTTATCGGCAAGAAATACCTTAATATTCCCCAACAGCGGTTGATACGACAAAAAGCGATCTATCAACAGGGAATTCTGAAGATCTATAACGACTACTGTCGTTACCATAACTGCAAATTTTGCGAGACATATAAGAAGAACCTTATCCTCAGTATGTAAAGTCATGCAGCGTTATATTCTTCTCTCTTCCTGCTTACTCTCATTATTTTTCTCCGAATTGCTGTCGACTTTATGATCCGAACACTATAGCTCATTATTATCTCCAGACCCGGGAAGATCATTACGATAAATATAGACAAAATCATTTAACTGAGATAGGTGGGCGAAAAAGATCTCAGTTGGGAAGAAAGCTATGACAAGAAAAGGTAATCACAACGGCAGAGAATTGACTAAAACTCAAAGAATGAAGATAATCGATATGATTGCTCGTCTCTACATCATTCTTGTCAAATCGGATGTGGAGATCAGTTTATATGAGACTAACATGCTCTATTCTCTTCTGGAAACACCCTTCTATGACGAGAATATCTCGTGGGAAGAGAAGATCAGGAAACTATCTCAAGAAAAATATACTATGGATGAGGTGGTAAGTTACCTCAACAGGAACCTAATAACACTCGATAAATTGAGGTTGCTGCTCAGTCTTATGATTCTAGCCAATGCTGACAGGGATTTTACCACTTCTGAGATAACTAAAATCCTCGACCTGGCCCGGAAGCTTAATGTCGAAACCGATAATTTCATCAAGCTGATGGAGACGATAGGCTCAGATTCACAGGAGATTGTCTCCATTGGTGGATTTCGTTATATTGGGCATACCAACAGAGCTGTTTTTCAGGATTATCTGCTTTTCGGTACCAGTGAGAATTGCCACATAAGATTTCAAGATAAGAAGATCGCCAACAATGAGTTACTGATGATGGTTATCGACGACTATATCTTCATCGGGTCGAGCAGCAATCCCTCCAGCTATGTTAACGGTAAGCTTCTACTCCCCAATCAGCTCTATTATCTTTCCAGAGATGCTATTCTGATGGTTGGGAATGTGCAGTTCAATTACCGACATCTATTAAAAATCTTCAAAGCCCGTAAGCTCTATGATATTATCGATTTCAAGAAAAGAGATTACGATTTTAAACTGATCAATGATCATAACTCATATTCTATTATACTTAACAGCGGTACCGTATTTCGGAATGGGAGAGAGCTTCCCTATAACCGGGAGGTAGACTTAAGGTTCGATGATACTCTCCAGATCAAGGGTTATCAACCTTTCACCATGCTGAATGTAATAGAAGAACGGGAAAATATCGGCACCGAAGTATTATATCCTCAGAGCCTCTATATTAATTACCGGCATAACTATCTAACTACAAGCCAGGAAGAGACACCCTATACGATTGTATCAATAGGAATCGAGAACAATGAACTTTTCATCGACAACGTTAAGAAGGGGTGGGAACTCCTGCTAAATAATGAACCAGTAAACAGTAAGGTCAAGTATCATCTTAACAGAGACATTCTAACTCTGAACAATACAGAATTCTGCCAGAGAGGTGAAACGGATAGAGCGTGTGTCAAAAAGTCATGGCAACGGAGTTTCTTCTCAGAGCAGTTTATCATCAATAATTACTTCGATATTGTCATCATTCCGTTCGAGATAGAACAGATCAGAAGCGTTGATATCAAGCACTATTTTCAGGATGGAACCCTTGCTCTCGACGGAATATCATTCAATGCTGAAAAGGGTGAAATCCTGGCAATAATGGGCAAGAGTGGCTGCGGTAAATCCACACTCTTGAAGACGATTAGTGCTGACATAATACCCCGGTTCGGCAGGGTGTTCATCAATAACGAGAATCTCTATGAGAACCTCTATTTCTATGCCAAGCATATAGGATACGTACCTCAGGAAGACCTACTCTTCCCCAATCTGACAGTCTATGAGAATCTCTACTACCGTGGCAAGCTGATCCTTCCTCGTATTTCGAGGGATGTTCTCGACAGGAAGGTTATCGGTATCCTGACCCAGATGAATCTTACTCACAGACGAAAAACCCGGGTAGGTGATATTAACTCCAGCTTACTAAGTGGTGGAGAGAGGAAAAGACTCAATATTGCACTGGAGCTACTATTCGAACCGACATTAATTATCTGTGACGAGCCAACTACCGGACTCTCTACTACAGATTCGGAACAGATCTTTGAGATACTTAAAAATTACTCTGATCAGGGGAAGATCGTTATCATTACCATCCATCAGCCGAGCCCGAACATATTCGAAAAGATCGATAAAGTTCTTGTTATGGACAGGGGTGGTAAACCTGTGTTTTTTGGTGCTACCGATAATGTATTCACCTATTTCGATCTCGAACTGGAGCAGATAAAATACCGGAGAGAGGAGATAGAAAAAAAGAGACAGCTGAAAATGCCCGACTTTTTTCAGGATATAATTGATTATCCCATCTACAATGAGATGAACCAGAAGGTTTATGAACAGGTTGACCAGAATCTCGTTCCCCGACGTAAATTTTCTCCTAATTACTGGAGAGACAAGTACAAGCGGAAACAATTCTTCGAACTTATCAGTGTTGAAGAACCACAGATAAAGAATATTGTCTCCAAGAGGGAGGTATCACGAAAAAAGCTCACTCTTTCTGGACATCTATCACAGTTCATAACCTATCTAAAGCGTAATATCTTAATGAAATTACGTAACAGGATGAATATCTTTATTACCTTTGCCCAGGCACCTCTACTTGGCTTTGTAATATCTTTTATACTCAGAACTTCAATTGGTACCGATGGATATAGCTATCACCATAACGCTAATATTTCCACCTATCTCTTTGTCTCTCTGATAGTCTTTATCTTTCTTGGCCTCTCTAACAGTATCGAAGAGATAATGGGAGAACGGAAGACGATTCAACGGGAGAAAGTGCTCAATCTGAAGATCTCCTACTTTCTTTCTTCCAAGATCATTGCCCTTTCACTCTTTACACTTCTTCAGGTTCTTCTCTATTATCTGGTTAGTATCTTTATTCTGAAGTTACCCGGCTTGATGTTCGTCAATGTCATCTACTTCTTCTTTGCCGGTCTGATTGGCTACTCTCTTGGTCTGCTCATCTCCTCGTTTTTAAACAATAGACGGGCAATAATCAATATTCTTCCCCTGATTCTTATACCGCAGATAATCTTTGGTGGTGCAATCATTCTCTATGAACATATGAATCCTCACATTACGATTAGAAAGACGAGTTCCATACCGGAGGTTGTTCAGGTTATCCCTTCCAGATGGTTGTTCGAAGGTCTGTTTACTGCCCAGGCAAGGTTGAATAGCTATGAGAAGAGGATACAGAAGCTTGATGACAAATTGGTACAACTCCGTAAAGAGTTTCGTGCAGGAGAGATAGATGAACAGGAGTATGACACTACTCTGAGCGACGTTTACAGGAAGAGGGGAGAGGTGGCAAGAAAGTATCCGAGGGAACGGTATACTAACTACGATATTGGTGTTGCGGTTGATCTGATGGATGGAAGATTTCTGAACCATAGAAGGAATGTCTTTCTTTCCAGTCGCAAAATGGTTGGGGGCAAGGTCTTCAGAACCTACAATATCAATCTAGTAATCCTCTTTCTCTATGCCTTTATTCTTAATTTCTTAACTCTGATAAAATTGAAATACTTCTTCAAAGAGAAACAGGGAGCTGTAATCTGAACAGAGTGAATAGCTTGAGCCATTAGAGTGAAAGAATTTAGCATCAGATCTTCCTGTTA
>Ga0334892_1000490_pt1 | contig 47930 bp, 35 predicted proteins | sample GraSluR3_MG_4_FD_207213 | JGI IMG/M metagenome (GOLD analysis project Ga0334892, IMG submission 207213) | Sludge microbial communities from methane-producing bioreactor in Wageningen University, Netherlands - Granular Sludge_15_04-R3 | ecosystem: Engineered > Bioreactor > Anaerobic >...
GACATGGTCAGGCAGGGGACGACCCAAATCTTGCGCCACTGGAACCTTCCGTCGACGTGGAACTGGTCCATCACGATGCCGGCCGCCTGGGTTCCCAGGAAGAGGCCGACGCCCACGGTCGCCGCGAAGATCAGGGCCTGCATCGAGCTTCGGATCTCGGGGCCGGCCACGACCAGCGAGATCGTGATGAAGATGACGAAATTCGTCTGCGAGAGCATCGACAACGCCTTCTCGGTCTTGAAGAGCCATTGCCAGGCGGTCAGACCGTAGCCGACCAGCGCCCAGGCCACCGGGGCCCAAATGAATGGATCTTTTTCTCGAGTCCTTCCAAGTTCCCGCCCACCGAAACGGGCCGGCACCCGGGCGACTTCCAGCAGGCCCTCTCCCGCGGTAGAATTCCAAAGATGGGGTCCGTGGCTCGAGGAGGATCCAATGTCGTCGGAAACCTCCATTTCGCGACCGCCGGCAGAACGGGCATCCGTTCCGCCGGTGCGCATCTGGCGTCTGAGCGTCGAGCAGTACCACGAAATGATCCGCAGCGGCATTTTGACCGACGACGACCCGGTGGAACTACTGGACGGATACCTGGTGCCGAAAATGCCCAAGAATCCCGCTCACCGCGCCGCGACCAGGTTGCTTCGTGAAGCCCTGGAGCGAATTCTGCCGGAAGGTTGGTACGCCGACTCCCAGGAGCCGATTACCCTGCCGACCAGCGAGCCGGAGCCCGACGGCGTGGTGGTCCGGGGCGAGACGCGGGGGTATCTCGATCGTCACCCCGGAGCGGGCGACGTGGCCCTGGTGGCCGACGTGGCCGACACGACCTTGGAGCACGATCGAAGCTTCAAGAAGCGGCTCTATGCGCAGGCGGAGATTCCCGCCTACTGGATCGTCGACCTCATCGACCGGCGCGTGGAAGTCTTCACCGATCCGTCCGCTCGAACCGAAGGCTCTGACTACGGCACGTATCGCGTCGCCGGTCGCGACGAACACGTCGCTTTGTGCATCGACGGCCGCGAGGTCGGTCGAATTGCCGTCCGAAGCCTGCTGCCCTGATCCGTCGGGAATCAGGAAAGGGGGCCGCCACCGTCGCCGCCTTCGGCGGCGGGCGCTTCTTGCGGCGCCGCTTCCTGCTGTTCCGACTTGACGTCGCGCCCGCCGATCAGGAACAGCACGGTCACGCCTGCGGCCACGGCGGCCGGCCAGAGCCAGATGGGCTGCCAATTGTGGAGCTGCTCCGACACGGAATACTTCTCGCCGGTGAATCCGGCCAATTGGGTGCCCACGAACATGCCCACGCCCCACATCAGGAACGCCAGGAAACTCTGGGCGCTGGCGCTCAGCTCTTTCGGAGCGCGCTTGTCGACGTAGATGAACGAGGCCACGAACACGAATACGTAGCAGAACCCGTGCACCAGGAGTCCCAGGATGACGAGCGGGAAGATCGACGTGCTGAACAGCAAGTAGCGCACGGCCCAGGCACCCATCCCCACGACCAGCACGTTCTTCAGACCGATCCGGGCGATGAACCACGGCATCACAAGCATGACGAAGATTTCGGAGTACTGGCAGATCGAGGTGAGCGCGGTGGCGTTCTTGCTGCCCAATTCTCCGAGGAAGGCGACACCCCAGGTGAAGTAGAAGGTAAGGGGAATGCTGATCAAAAAGGCGCACAAGGCAAAGATCAGGAACGTGGGATCCTTGAGAAGCTTGATCGCCCCCAATCCCAGCACGTCGCCGCCGGCCTCCTTGCCCTTCGGTGGCGTGTGCGGCAGCGTCAGGCTGTAGAGCGCCATGGCGATCGCGGTTCCGCCCGCCAGATAGAAGAATCTCCCTTGTTCGGCGCCGCCGAACAACACGTCGACCAAGGTGACCGCCACGATCCAACCGATCGTGCCCCAGACCGCGATCCACGAAAACTTGTCGGGATTGTCGATATTGCGAAACGCCACGGAGTTCACCAGCGCCAAGGTCGGCATGAAACACAAGGCGTTGACCACCAGCAGGGCCATCAGCGGCGGGAAGGTCGTCTGGGCCGAAGCGGCCAGAAGGCAAAGCGCGCCGATCAAGTGAAGCACCGCCAGCACGCGTTCGGTCGCGAACAGCCGATCGGCGATGAATCCGACGAACAGCGGGGAGATCATGGCCCCCAGGGCCGTCGTGGCGTAAATCCACCCGATTTGCGGCCCGCTGAACTGGAGCGTGGTATTCATATACCCGCCGACGGGCACATACCACGCGGCCCACAGGGCAAAATTCAGGAACATCATCACGGAAAGCCGCGTTCGGATCAGAGGATGCTCGGAACCCATGTCGCTTACTCCTTGGCCCAAAGACTTGGCGGAGGTCCCGGCTCATGGCGCGGGGACCGTTCTGCTCGCCGCCCCAACGAGGCCGCATTGTAGGCCGCCCTTCGCCATGTGAAAAGCCCCGGCACCCCCCTCGCTGGGTCTAAACGACCCCGCCCGCATGTCCGGCGGCCCAGGCGGCGCAGCCGGCGCGGTCGACGCCATGCACAAAAACGTCCGTCGCCGCAATGCAGGCGCCCCGCGTGCCGCGGAACCAACGTGGGGCACGTTGCCAACGTGCCCAGAAAAGAAGGGTATTCCGAGACTTGAGTGGGTAACGCGGTTTTCCCGATGGTTACGGTAGGTTTTTGTGGGCTTGGCAGGACAAGGAAATGGTGTGGGGCAGAGCCCAGGAACCGTCGTTCGCGGCAGGTCAACGGAACGCGGAAGCGTAGGTCCCGAGGCCCGCACGGGAGTACCGGTGCCTCTTCTCTGTTCACGACTGCGCCGAAGCACTTACTCTGTCAGGGGTTGCGACTGCATTGGCAACAGAGAAGAGGCACCGGTACTCCGTCCTGAGCAACCACCTACGTGAACTCCGGATGAACCCCTATTTCCCACTCGAATCCCTGAAGAGCCGAAAAGAAGATGGGCGAAAGGAAGATGAACCTGTGCCTCGATGCCTCGCCGAATCTTCATTCCTCCGATCTTCCCTATCCCTTCTCGGGTCCCGAGCTGGCCCAAAGTTGGGCCGGCTGGTCGGCGACGGGCTCGCCTCGGCGCATTCGGGTGAAGGGGCGCTGGACGGTCAGGCCGAGCGATTCGGCCCAGGCCGTGGCCGGGGCATTGTCGACCGGCACATCGACGAAAATCCTCTTTCCCGCCGAGTGCCCCACGAGCGCGTCGCCGAGGGCAATCCCCGCCTCGGTGCCGAGCGCGACGCCGGGGCCGATCTGCCTCGCGTTCTCGCCCTCGCGCCAGGTGAGATATCCCCGGAGTTCGCCGTGCGCGCGGTAGGCGACCATGGCGTCGGGCCGCTCGTGGTACAGACGCTCGATCAGTCGCTGGCGCGGGGTGGCGGTGATTTCAGCGTCCAGGGCCAGCACCTCGGAAAGCAGTTCGCGGTCGACCGGCACGATCGCGTCGTGCGCGTCGCGCCGCGGGGCGCCCTCCCATCGCGCCAACTCGTATTCGGCCACGAACCCGAGCTTTTCGTAGATGGGCCGGCCTCGGGGCGTGGCGTCGAGGCGGGCCGTGCGCACGCCGCTCGCGTCGAGATACGCCAAGGCGTGCCGCATCAGATGCGTGCCGATGCCGCGCCGCCGATGCGACTCTTCAACCAGCATCATGGCGATCCAACCGATCGGGCCGAAGCGGCAGTTCGTGACCGTGCCGACCGGCGTGCCCTCGAGTTCGGCCACGAAACAGCCGTCGGGTTGCAGCTCGAGGAAACGCCGCCAGTCGGCCTCGGTCTGGTTGAAACGGGCCTGGCGCTTCAGCCGCATCCCGTGCGGCACGTCGTCGAGGGTCATGCGTCGGATGTGAATCATGCTGGGCGCGATTCGAACGAAGCCGTGCCGGGACCCTTGCGCGCTTCGCGATCCTTCGGCGTCAGCCATCGGCAGGGGCCAGGGCGAGCTGTTTGAGCGCGTCGAGGGCGGCGAGCACCTGGTCGCGGGAAATCGCCTTCCAGCCGCCGACTTTGTGGTTCAACAGGGCCAGCTTGAACGATTCGAATGCCTCGGCCAGATCGTCGGGCAGGGCGGCCAGCCCCTCGAAGGGACGCACCGGCTCGGCGGTCGGACCGGCCTCGGCCCGAGGCACCTCGGCGACGTCGCCCTCGTCGGGTTCGTCGGGCTCGTCGTCGGCCGTCGCGCCCGAGTCGACGTCGCGAACCACTCCCGGCGCGTCGAAGGGAACCGCGTCGGCCGGCTCATCCAAAGCCGCGTCGACGTCTTCGTCGGACTCGGCGGCCACCACGCCGTCGGGGTCGGGCTTCTGGTCGGGCGCGGCGCCCGTGGCCTCCCAGCGCGTGGTTCGCATCTGGGCGACCGACCAGCCGTTCTGCACGGCCCCTTCGAGCCACATCTCGGCGTCGTTCCAGTCGAGCGCCGCGTGGAAGTGGCTCCAATAGAGCCCTTCGTACTGCCGGTACACTTCGCCGAACTGTTCGGCGACGCGCCGCAGCCGGCCCACGTGCTGCGGGCTGACGTGGCCCACGCGCCGGCTCCATGCCTCGTCGGAGTATGCCTGGGGCGGGGCGCCGGCCTCCATCAGCCGGCACCGCCACTCGAGAATGATCCGCCCCTTCTCCCAGTTCGTGGTGCTGACCAGTCGGTTCCAGCGGCCCACATACGACGTCGAGGTCACTTCGAGGTCGGGCGATTCGGGTTCGGCCAGTTGCGGCGAGATCTCGGAAGAGAGCGATTGGTCCATTCAGGCAAGATCCTCTTGCTCGGGGTTGCGTTCCGTGCCCCATTCGGCCGGACGGGTCGTTTGCGACGTGCGACTCGATTCTAGCACGGCCTTTCGCCGAGCATCCACCGTCGCGGGCCGCACGCGCTCGGCCGTCGGCGCAACCCCCGTGATTTCGCCGGCGAAGCGCGACCGGGAGTTCCGCGATTCGAGGCCCCCATCGGCCCGGCGCGCGGGGAAAACGTGTCGATGTCCGCGCGCGGTGCGTGCCTCCTGCGAGGCAGTTCCCGCAACGTTCGGGCCTACTCGACCTTCCACTCGAGAATTCCCGCCGACCAGGGGCCATCGGGGTCAAGCTGCACTTCGATGCGCAGGGCGTCGGTCACGACGGGGTCGAAGGTGGTGCGGTTGTACTGGTCGAGTTCGGTGCCGAAGCCGGAGGCGTTGGCGACCGGCTTCCACTGGTCGCCATCGCGGTACACGAGCCGCCACGACTTGGGCACGCGGCAGTGGCGATTGACCCGGCCATCGTCGAACCAGTAGACCTCGACGGCCGAGACCCGGCAGGGCTCGTCGAACTCGTACTGCACCCATTCCGTGGTGCCGCGATGATCCCACCAGGTGAACCGGGGGATGCCGTGGTCGCACGAGTCGCTCGGCTCGATCTGGTCGTTCAAGGCGCCCACGGCATTGTGCCCGTGGGAAGCCGAGGGAGTGCTCATCTCGGAAGGGGTCAGCTTGGTCGGCGGGCCGAGCGTGGCGGGGTCGAGGTCGCGGTAAAGCGTGCCCTTCCAACTGGGGTCGTCGACGTCGGGCGCCGGCGACTTGCCGTCCTGGCGGACCCAGACGAGCATGTCGCCCGGCTCGCGGTGGTCCCAGGCATAGTAGGGCACGGCCGTGACCTCGCGCCCGTCGCGGTTGACGCCCCGGATCACCGTGACGCCGCCCAGCAGGTCGGGCCGATGCTCGGCCGTGAGCTTCGCATCGGCGGCGAGCAGGATGTTTCGCACACCCTCGGGGTTGTCGACCTTCTCGAAGCAGTACACGATCGGGCCCCGCTGGATGGCCACGCGGCCCCGGTTCGCGCCAACGCGGGGATGGGCCTCGATGCGGCGGATGGGCATGGGCAGATCGAGCCGGATCACGTCGCCCGGCTTCCACGCGCGGCGAAAACGGAGGTACCCGCCGGCCGCCGACGCGCGCTCTTCCGACGCCTCGGCGTCGCGGCACCACGAGGGAAGGCGAAGGCGAAGCTCGAACGTGGCGGGGCGCTGGGGATCGACGGTCAGCTCGACCCGGCCGTCCCACGGGTATCGGGTCTTCTGCGTGATCCGCACCCGGTTGTCGCCCAGCGCGATCGACCCGGTGCCGGCGGCGTACAGATTCACCGCGATGCCGTCGTCGTCGCGGGCGTAAACGTAGCCGGGCAGCGACGGCAGGAATCGCACCACGTTCGTGGGGCAGCAGGCGCAGGGGAAGAACGGCTGGCGATGGTGTGCGCCGCCCGAGGCCAGCGGGTTGACGTAGAAGAAGTGCTCGCCGTCCATGCCGATGCCCGAGAGAATGCCGTTGTAGATCACCCGCTCGAGCACGTCGGCATACCGGGCGTCGCCGTGCATCAAGTTGAGGCGGTGGGCCCACAGGGCCAGGCCGATGGCGGCACAGGTCTCGCAGTAGGCCGACTCGTTGGGCAGCTCGTAGGCGTCGCCGAAGGCTTCGCCGGCGTGCCGGGCGCCGATGCCGCCGGTGACGTACATCTTGCGATGGACCACGTCGTCCCACAGGCGATGCATGGCGTCGACGAAACCCCGATCGCCCGTGTAGGCGGCCACGTCGGCTACGCCCGCGTAGAGGTACATCGCTCGAACCGCGTGGCCCACGATCTCGCTCTGCTCGCGCACGGGCAGATGGTCTTGGCAGTAGGGGCCGTAGATCTCGCGTTTCGACGCGTCGCCGCGCACGTCGAGGAAGAACCCGGCCAGGTCCATGTATTGCCGCCGGCCGGTCCCTTGGAAGAGCTTGACCAGGGCCAGCTCGATCTCCTCGTGGCCGGGCACGTCGTAGCGCCGGTTCGGGCCGAAGATCTTGTCGATGCAGTCGGCGAATCGGATGGCCACGTCGAGCAGGGTGCGCTTGCCCGTGGCGCGGTAGTGCGCCACGGCCGCCTCGAACAGATGGCCCGCGCAGTACAGCTCGTGGCGCACGCGGCAGTCGGTCCATTTCTTGTCGGGTTCGACGAGGGTGTAGTAGGTGTTCAGATAGCCGTTTTCGTGCTGGGCGGCGGCGATCTTGGCGATCACGTCGTCGACCATCGCGTCGAGCGTCGGGTCGGGATGATCGGCCAGGGAGTACGAGGCGCCCTCGAGCACCTTGTACACGTCGGAGTCGTTGAAGTAGATTCCTTCGAATTTGCCCTCCATCAGGCCGGCGGCCTTGGCGAAGTTGCTGAACCGGCCCGTCTCCTCGCACCACTGGAAGTTGTGCGGGATGGAGACTTCGCGGTTCGTCTTCAGCCGGGGCGCCCAGAAGTCGTCGTCGATTCGCACGTCGGTGAAGGGCACGGGCGCGAGCCGGCGGTGCCGGGGCTCGCCGCCGGGCGCCCCCGCGGCGAGGCAGGCGGCCGCGATGGCGATCAATACGGCGGTCTCGATTCGCTTCATCAGAAATCTCCTATCTCCGTGGACGACGCGACGGAGCTCTCGCGCAACCGCCGCGCGACCCGAAGCTGCTCTCGGAGGGCGGCGACGGCCCGGTCGCGCGCGGCTCGCAACTCGGGGGTGTTGGCGGGTCGGGCCCGGGCGACGGCGAGCCGGGCTTCGACGACCGGTTCATCGAGATCTTCGGCGCGGATGGCACGGCTGGTGATCAGGCAGACGACGCCGGCGAGCACCTCGACAAAACCGCCCTCGACGTAATAGCGTCGGACGCTGCCCGACCGGATCAGGCGCAGCTCGCCCGCCCCGAGCCGGGCGATCAAGGGGCTGTGGCCCGGGGCGATGCCCATCTCGCCGTCCTCCAACGGCAGGGCGACGAACGCGATCCGCTCGTCCACGAGGGTCTTCTCGGGCGTGACGACGGTGCACTGGAGACCGGGCATGGGGTGGAGCAGGGGCTAGGGATCCGTGGTGGGCGGTTGGGTGGTTCAGGCGCGCTTGGCTTGGGCTTCTTGCCGCCGGGCTTGTTCGGCGGCTTGTTCGACGGCGCCGACGTACATGAAGGCTTGCTCGGGCAGGTGGTCCCACTTGCCGTCGGCGATCTCCTCGAAGCTGCGGATCGTGTCGTCCAGCGGCGTGATCTGGCCGGGCTTGCCCGTGAACGCTTCGGCCACGAGAAAGGGCTGCGACAGGAAGCGTTCCATGCGGCGGGCGCGGCGCACGACGAGCTTGTCTTCGTCGCTCAATTCCTCGACGCCCAGGATGGCGATGATGTCTTGCAGCTCGCGATACCGCTGGAAGGTCTTCTGGACGCGCCGCGCGATGGCGTAGTGGCGCTCGCCCACGTACTGGGGATCAAGCACGCGGCTGGAGGAGGCGAGCGGATCGACGGCCGGATAGATCCCCTTTTCCGAAATCGCCCGCTCGAGATAGATGAAGGCGTCGAGTTGCCCGAAGGCGGTGGCCGGCGCGGGGTCGGTGGGGTCGTCGGCCGGAACGTAGACGGCCTGCACCGAGGTGATCGCCCCCTTGCTGGTCGAGGCGATGCGTTCCTGGAGGGCGCCCATCTCGGTGGCCAGCGTGGGCTGGTAGCCCACGGCCGAGGGCATGCGCCCCAGCAGGGCCGACACCTCGCTGCCGGCCTGGGAGAAACGGAAGATGTTGTCGATGAACAGCAGCACGTCGGCGCCGGTCGTGTCGCGGAAGTACTCGGCCATGGTCAAGGCCGACAGGGCCACGCGCAGGCGGGCTCCCGGCGGCTCGTTCATCTGGCCGAAGACCATGCAGGTTTGCTCGAGGACGCTGCGCCCGGTGCGGCCGATCTTCGATTCCCGCATTTCGAGCCAGAGTTCGTTGCCCTCCCGGGTCCGCTCGCCCACGCCGGCGAAGACGGAGTATCCGCCGTGGGCGCTGGCGATTCGGGCGATCAGCTCGGTGAGGATGACCGTCTTGCCCAGCCCGGCCCCGCCGAACAGGCCGGCCTTGCCGCCGCGGACAAAGGGCGTGAGCAGGTCGATCACTTTGATGCCCGTCTCGAAAACCTCGGTCTTGGTCGACAGGTCGAGCACCTCGGGCGCCTCGCGGTGGATGGGCCATCGCTTGTCGGCAGCCACCGGCCCGCGCCCGTCGATCGGCTCGCCGATGACGTTGAACACGCGGCCCAGGGTGGCCATGCCGACGGGCACGCTCACGGGGGCGCCCGTGTCGACGCACTCCATGGCGCGGACCAGGCCGTCGGTGCTTCCCAGGGCGATGCACCGCACGCGGCCGCCGCCGAGGTGCTGCTGCACTTCGCCGGTCAAATCGATGTGGATGCCGTGCCGGTCGGAGACGATCCGCACCGCGCTGTACAGGTTGGGGAGCCGGTGCTCGGGGAACTCGGCGTCGAAGACCGAGCCGATCACCTGGGTGACGTACCCGACGCCGTACGCGCCGGAAGTGTTCGAAGTCGCTGTCGCCATGGTCATGTTCGGTATCCGATCTTTCCTGTCGCATCGTCGCGCCGAGGGCGGGGGCGGCGGGGGGCGCTCGCCGATCACGCGTCCAGGGCGTCGGCTCCTCCGATCACCTCGAGCAGCTCGGAGGTGATGTTGTTCTGCCGCACGCGGTTGTAGGTCATGGTGAGGTGCTCGATCATCGAGTCGGCGTTTTCGGTGGCGGCCTTCATGGCCATCATGCGCGCGATCTGCTCGCTGATCGCCGCGTCGAGAAAGCATTGGAAGAGCTTCACCTTGAAGGAGGTGGGCACCACTTCGTCGAGGATGCTCTCGGGTGAGGGGAGGAACTCGTACTCCGTCCGGACGACGCGGCTCGGCCGCCCCTTGGGGCTCTCGCCCCGCCGAATCGGGAGCAGCGTCTCGACCGTGGCTTCCTGACGCCCGAGCCTCACAAACCGCGTGTAAACCACCTCGAGCCGGTCGAGGCCACCCGCCCGGTAGGCGCTGAGGTACCGGTCGGCGAGCACCTCGACTTCGTCGAAGGCCGGCTTGTCTTCGAAATGGGTGAAGGTCTCGTCGGGTTGGATCTTGCGAAAGCGGAGGGCCGACGCGCCGCGCTTGCCCGACACCTCGAGCCGCGTGGAGGGAACGGTCTCCCGAAGCTGCTCCCAGCGCGCGCGGGCCAGGCGCGTCACGGCCGCGTTGTATCCGCCGCACAGCCCGCGGTTGGCCGAAAGCACCAGCAGCGTCGCGTGGCCTGGCGGGTCGCGCGTTTCGAGCAGGGGGTGGCGAATTTCCGCGCCGCTTTGCGCCACGTGGGCCACCAGGGCGGCGACGTGCTGGGCGTAGGGAACCGCTTCGACGGCGCGATCCATGGCCCGCCGGAACCGCGCCGTCGAGATCAGCTCCATGGTCCGCGTGATCTTGCGGATGTTCCGGATCGACTTGCGGCGCTGGTCGAGGGTTCGGGCTTTGGTCATCGTTCGGGCCGGATCGGTCAAGAGGAGGCCGCGGCGTCGGCGGCCGTCGGTGCGATCGTCAAGTCGGCACGGGGACGGAGGAAGGTCGGCTGCCCGCGTCGGGCGCGGCGGGGCCCTCGGCGGCGCGGCGCGCGCCAAACTCTTTGAGGGCCCAGTCGAGATGCGCGGCCGATTCGTCGTCGAGATCGCCCGTGTCGGTGATCTTCTGCCAGAGTTCGCGCTTCGTCTCGCGGAGGAAGCGATGGAAGTCGCGCTCCCACGCTTCCACTTCGGCGACCGGCACCTTGTCGAGGTATCCGTGGGTTCCGGCGAAGATGCTCGCCACCTGGTCGGTTACGTGCATCGGGGCGCAAACGCCCTGCTTGAGCAGCTCGGCGATGCGGTATCCGCGGTCGAGGCGCGATTGGGTGACGGTATCGAGGTCGGTTCCCAGTTGGGCGAACGCCTCCAACTCGCGGAAGGCGGCCAGGTCGAGGCGCAATCCGCCCGCCACCTTGCGCATGGCCGGCACCTGGGCGTTGCCGCCGACGCGGGAGACCGAGATGCCCACGTTCATGGCCGGGCGCTGTCCGGCGAAAAACAGGTCGGGCTGCAGGTAGATCTGCCCGTCGGTCATCGAGATCACGTTCGTGGGGATGTAGGCCGACACCTCGCCTTCGAGGGTCTCGACGATGGGGAGCGCGGTCATCGAGCCGCCCCCCAGGGCGTCGTTGAGCTTCGCCGCCCGCTCGAGCAGCCGGCTGTGGCAGTAGAAGACGTCGCCGGGATAGGCTTCGCGGCCGGGCGGACGGCGCATCAGCAGCGAGAGCTGGCGGTACGCCTGGGCCTGCCTCGAAAGATCGTCGTACACGATCAGGGCGTGCTGCCCGTGGTACATGAAATGCTCGGCCATGGCGCAGCCCGCGTAGGGGGCGATGTACTGGAGCGGCGCCGGGTCGCTCACGCCCGCCACGATCACCGTGGTGTAATCCATGGCGCCCTCGCGGCGAAGGACGTCGACGAGCTGGGCGCCGTTCGACTCCTTCTGCCCGACGGTCACGTAAAAGCACTTCACGCCCGTGTGCTTCTGGTTGATGATCGTGTCGATGCACAGGGCCGTCTTGCCCGTCTTGCGGTCGCCGATGATCAGCTCGCGCTGCCCGCGGCCGATGGGAGTCATCGCGTCGATGGCCTTGATGCCCGTCTGGAGGGGCTCGTTGACCGGTTGCCGATCGGCCACCCCGGGCGCGTCGGCCTCGAGGGGGCGCCGCTCGGCGGCGGCCACGGGGCCGCGCCCGTCGAGGGGATTGCCCAAGGGGTCCAACACGCGGCCCAGCACGGCGTCGCCGACGGGCACGCTGAGCAGTTGCCTCGTGCGGCGGACCTCGTCGCCCTCGTGGATCGACAGGTAGTCGCCGAGAATGATCGTGCCGACCGAGTCCTCCTCGAGGTTGAAGGCCACCCCGAACACGCCCCCGGGAAACTCGACCATCTCGTTCGACATCACCCCCGACAGGCCGTCGACGCGCGCGATGCCGTCGCCGACCTCGAGCACGTGGCCGACCTCGCGGACGTCGATTTGGGAGCGGTATTGCTCAATCTCTCGGCGAATAACCGAAGCGATCTCGTCGAGTCTGAACTTCATGGGCGGTCCTTTGGATCATTCGCTGGCGCGTTTCCTCCAACTGCGCGGCGAGGGAACCGTCGTAGACGGTGTCGCCCACGCGCACGACGATGCCGCCGATCAGGCTCGGGTCGACGACCTGCTCGAGGATCGGCGGGCCGCCGACCAGCTCGCGAAATTGCGCGGCGACGCGGCGGGCCAATTCGGCGCTGAGCGGGACGGCGGTCGTCACCTGGACGCGAACCCCGCCGCACGCCTGCTCGTAAAGCGCGTGCGTCTGGCGGTGAATCGTGCGGAGGCGGTCGAGACGCCCTCGGCGACAGACAACCTCGAGAAAACGAAGCAACTCCTTCGAGGCTTGGCTGCCCAAGGTGCGGTGCAGGATGCCCACCTTCTCCTCGCGCGAGATGCTCGGCGAGGCCAGGAGTTGCTCCAGTTCGGGCATGGGGTCGAGCACGTCGGCGACCAGCGAGTCGAACTCGGCGACCAGCGAGTCGGTCAGAAAGACCTCCGCCCACAAGAGGGCGGCCTGCTCGGCGCCGCCTACCGCTGCCATCGGCGTATCTCCCGCTCGTGCGTCATGCGACGTCCCTCCGTCCCCCGGTCGTCAATCGGCCTTGGGCTTCTCCGCGAAAAAGTCGTTCAGGGCCTGCTCGATGAGTTGCGAGTGTTCGCGGGCGTCGAGCTTGGCGGCCACGATCTTGCCGGCGAGTTCGACGGCGAGCGTCGCGCTTTGCTCCCCCAATCCCTTGATGGCGTCGTCGGCGGCGGCCTCGATCTCTTCGAGTCGGCGCCGTTGCTCGGCCTCGGCCTCGGCGCGGGCCTTGGCCACGATCTCCTGGCCGACCTTTTCGGCGTCGCGCCGCCCGGCCTCGAGCATCCCCTGGACCTCGCGGCTCGACTCGGAGAGCCTCTGCTGGTATTCGGCGAGCAGGCCTCGGGCTTCCTCGTTGGTCCGTTTCGCGGCGGCAATCTCGTCGGCGATTCGCTGCTCGCGCAACTGCAAGGCGTGCCCGATCGGCCGCCAGGCGACCCGCCAGAGAAACACCAGCAGGACGAGAAAGACCACCGCCGTCCAGATGGCCAGATCCCGCTTGAAGTCGAGAGGATTGATGCCGATCTCCCCCCGCCCCGATTCGCCGTGGGAGGGCGCAACCTGCGCCGGCGGTTCCGACGCGTAAAGCGGCAACGGCGTGGTGCGCGGGGCCGCGGCAAGCGGCATGGAAGCCCATGCGCACCAGCCGATCACGGCCAATCGGATCGGCAGGGCTGTGGCAAGTCGGGTGCACATCGTGCGATCGCCTCGGGTCTATGCCGATTACTGCTGCAGGAACACCGCCAACATGCAGATGATCAACGCGAAGAACGTCACGCCCTCGATCAAGGCGGCCGAGATCAGCATGGCGTTGCTGATGCTGTTCGAGACCTCGGGCTGCCGAGCGATGCTCTCCACGGCCGAGGACCCGATCTTGCCGATCCCGAGACTCGCCCCCACGATGATCATGGCAAGCGCCAGGCCGATTCCGACCGTGCCGATCCCTTGCGAGAGGCCCACGGAAGGTGCCTCGCCCGCGGCAGGCGCCTCGCCCGCCGCGTGGACCAGCGCCGGCATCGCCAAACCAGCCAGCACGACGCTCACGAAAACCAACATGAACGATCGGTTCACTTGACCATACTCCTTCGTCTACGTGCGTGTTCGCGGCGGGACGTTTCGCCAGCTCAGTGCTGATGGACCGCCATCCCGATGAAAACGGCAGACAGAAACGTGAAAATGTACGCCTGCAACAACCCGAAAAACAACTCCAACCCGCTCAGGGCGGCGGCGGCCACCACGCTGGCAAGGGTCACCCCCATCCAGATCGGCAACAGGGCGTTCGCCGCGGCCCCGATGAACGTGACGATGACGGCCAGCACGAGGTGCCCGGCGAACATGTTGGCCAGGAGTCGCACGGCCAAGACGGAGTACTTGATGGCCAGGCCGCTCACCTCGATCAGAAAAAGCAGCGGCTTCAGCAGGATCGCCACGCCCAGGGGCACGTCGACCGGCGGCACCAATCCTCGCCAGTAGCCGAGCGGCCCGTGCCTGCGCATGCCCGTCCCGAGCGACGTCGCGAAACTGATCAGCGCCAAGACGGCGGTCACCGACAGCGAGGCCGTGGGCGAGGCGCCCCAGGGGATCAAACCCATCACGTTGCAGAACAGGACGAAGAAGAAGAGGGTCCAGAGGAACGGCATGAACCGATCGGCGTCGCGCCGCCCGATGGCGGGCCGGGCCACCTGGTCGCGAAGGAACACCAGGACGAACTCGAACAGATTCCAGAATGGCCCGCGCGGCGGGCCGCCCCCCCGCATCCGCCACGCCAGGGGAACGAAGATCGCGACCATCAAGGCCGCCGCCACGACCTCGAGCACCATGAACTTCGTAAGCTGAAACTGGTACTCGAGCGGGTAGCCCGCCACGTCCCACGGTCCCAGATGCACCGCGGGCAAATCGAGCTGGATCCCGAAAGGCAGGTGGAACGAGTTCGAGTCTCGGATGTGCCCGCCGATCTCGTCGATGTCGAACATGAGACGCCGCGTCGATTACAGGACCGGGCTTCGGGGAAACTCCCCGCCTTGTTCCGAACGATAAGCCCCCGGCAACGATACAAGCGTCTCGACGAACAGCGTCACCGGGTAGAACGCCAGAAAGTAAACCAGCACGTGAGCGTCGGCCAGTACGGGGACCGCCACCTGGACCACCAGCGCGGCGCAAAGCGGAACCCCCGTGCGAAGGGTCGTTCCCACGAGGAAGCCGCTGAGAACCCGCCCGGGATCGCAGAACACCCCACTGGCCACCAGCGCAAGCAGGGCGCCCGACAGGCACACGACCGCCGCAGTGCCTGCCGCCACCAAGCCGGCCCCGCCGCCCACCGAGTGTGCCACGGGCGCAACGCCCCCGAAAACAAGGAGGGTCGCGCCTACCAGGAAGGCTGCTCCGGCTGGGAGCCTTCGGCGTGGCAAGCGGACGAGCCGGTTCATGAATTCGTCGACTTCCATCCCTCGATTCCGCTCGATACTCCGATCAGGGGGAGTGCGAATTGGCTTGTTCTTGCGACGGGCCGCGGCCCGATGCACCAGACCCGTCTCACCGCCCTACAATACCTGAGACCGCTCTCGCCACAAGAAAGATTATCACGGTTGGGCGCTGCTGTCGGTCGGTCCAGAAGTCGACCAACCTGGGCAAGACAACATTCAAGGGCGGCCCGCGGTCGCGCGTATTCCCCAGGCGACAACCGCGGCCAAGGGGGGTCGGTCATCGGGTGGGGCTGTCACGGCCGGGGAAGCTGGGTGCCGGACAGAAAACATAGAGAATCTATCACCGCAGGGTGCAGGTGTCAACCAGCCGGAGGTGTCCAGCGCCGCCTCATGGTGCGCACCCGAATCGACCATCGCAAGAACTGTTGCACGAGAAATCGTGGCGGGGGGGTAGCAACCACCCGTCGCGCGCGGGGTGTGGCCCGAAGCTGCACCCGCGTTCGCCGCGTCGCCCCCTCGATTTGGGGTGCTTCATTGCGAAAAAGCCGCCGTGCAAATCGCGGGGCTGGTTTTTCCGTAACCTCTTTGTAAAAAAAGCATTACGTCCAGTACGCACCAATGGTCTCACCGAATCGTCGCAAGCGACTCATTGCGTTCCGGCGACACGTCGACTAGAATCGGAGTTATCGGAGCTTCGTGCCTTGCCTTGGGCCTTGCCCGGGCGCCTACCACGGCGGCGAACTCCGACCGGACAGCGCGGATCGCACACTCGATTGGAACGGTGTCGAGGCGTTGTGCCTCCGACCAGAGGGTTCCCAGCGTGAGGCGCACAACGGGACGTGCCCGGCCTGGGAATAACGGCTTTGCCGTGCCAACTCGGGTTTCGGGGTCGCGGGGTGGGCGCTGTCTCATGCCCGAAACGACTCGGCTTAGGAGTGTGGAACGTTGAAGGGGCGACGTATCCGGGTCAAGGATGACGCGCCACGTTTGACCGACCCACCGCCTAGCGCCGCAACCACGCGTGCCTGCGGCAACCCGGAGGTTAGTCCCGTGATCACTGCGGCAAAACTCAAGACCCGCACCGCCAAAGACCTGGCCGCGCTGGCCAAACGCAAGGGGGTGCCAGGCTGGCACTCGATGCGGAAGGATGAGTTGATCAAGGCCCTGCTCCGAGCGGCCAAGTCCGAAGCCGCCAAGAAGCGCAAGGCCGGCATGTCCTCGGCAAAAGCCGGCACCGGAGCGGATGCCGCCGATTCGAAGAAGCCCGCCGCCGGTTCGGCCAACCCGACTTCCGCCGCGCGACGCAAATCGCCCCGCTGCCAGGAGCGGCTCCAGGAGATCAACGCCAAGCTGGCCCAATCGAAAGACCTGGCGTATCGCACCAACGGCTCGAACGGGAGCGGGTGCAAGAAGGACCGGCTCGTCGTCATGGTCCGGGGCCCTTACTGGCTGCACGCCTACTGGGAGCTGACCCGGTCGAGCGTCGAGCGGGCCCGGGTCGCCCTGGGGCAGCATTGGCACTCGGCCCGGGGCGTGCTGCGATTGTCGGAACTGGTCCGCGAGGGGCAGAGCAGCGCAACGCGCAAGGTGTTACGCGACATCGAGATCCACGGCGGCGTGAACAACTGGTACGTCGACGTGCACGATCCGCCCCGAAGCTTCCAGTTGGATATCGGCTACCTCGCCCCGGACGGCAAGTTCCTTTGCCTGGCGCGAAGCAACGTGGTTAATACGCCCCAGTCGGCCGCATTCGATTCGCTCGACGGCAACTGGCAGGAGGTGGCCGAAGATTTCGATCGCATCTACGCCCTGAGCGGGGGTTACGACGACGCCGACAACTCCGACCTGAAGGACCTGTTCGAAGAGCGGCTGCGCCGGCCCATGGGTTCGCCCATGGTCACGCGTTTCGGGATGGGCGCCCAATCGATCGGCCGCCCCCACCCGGAACTCAACTTCCAGGTCGACGCCGAACTGATCGTGTACGGCATGACCGACCCGAACGCCCACGTCACGCTCAAGGGCGAGCCGGTTCGCGTCCAGCCCGACGGGACCTTTACGGTCCGCTTCAACCTGCCCGACCGTCGCCAAGTGTTGCCCGTCGTGGCCAGCAGCAGCGACGGGGTCGAGCAGCGGACGATCGTGTTGGCCGTGGAACGGAACACCAAGGTGATGGAGCCGGTCATCCGCGAGCCCGACGAATGAGCCCCCGGTGGCCGCCGGCGCCGTGCGATCGACGGCGGACCGTCGTCGGGCGGTCTCGTGATTGTTCTTTCCCTCTGCGCGCGCCGATCCTCCCGTGAGACTTTTCCGCGATCTCGACGACCTTTCGGAGAGCGTGCGTGGCGGTGCGGTCGCGATCGGCAATTTCGACGGGGTCCACCGGGGGCATGCGTGCCTCGCCGGCGCCTTGGTCGCCCGGGCGCAACGCGTCGACGGCCCGGCGGTCGTCTTCACCTTCGATCCGCACCCGGTTTGCGTCCTCCGACCCAACGAAGCGCCGCCCCCGCTTTCGTCGGCACGGCGCAAAGCCGAGCTGTTCGGCGCGTTGGGCGTCGACGCGCTGATCGCTTATCCCACCGACGAGTCGCTGCTCCGCCTCGACGCCGGGCAGTTTTTCGAGCAGATCGTTCGGGGCCGGCTCGACGCCCGGGCGCTCGTCGAGGGGCCTGACTTTCGCTTCGGCCGCGGGAGGCAAGGCACGATCGACACGCTCGTCCGGCTCTGCCGCGACGCGGGAATCGCCTTGGAAGTCGTCGAGCCGGTCGAATGGGACGGCCACGTCGTGTCGAGTTCGCGCGTGCGCGCCCTGCTGGCCCGGGGAGACGTCGCCGCCGCGAATCGCCTGTTGACCGAGCCTTATCGGCTACGGGGTACGGTCATTCACGGGGCGGGCCGGGGCAACGGCCTGGGGTTTCCCACGGCGAACCTCGGCCGGATCGACACGATCGTGCCCGCCGACGGCATCTACGCCGGCCGGGCCCTGGTCGACGACGGCGCGTGGCCGGCGGCCATCAGCGTCGGGCCGAATCCCACGTTCGACGAGGGAGGCCGCAAGCTCGAAGTGTATCTGGTCGACTACAACGGCAACCTCTACGACAGGACGATCGAGGTTGACTTCTTGGCGCGGCTGCGCGACATTGTACGATTCGCCACGATCGACGACCTCGTCGCGCAGATGAATCGCGACGTCGAGGCCACCCTTCAGATCGCCGTCCCGTGAGGATCCTCCATCGTGCCATCGCTCCCCGCGGCTTCTTCCCCGATCGACTGGCCCCGTTTCGCCGAGTTGATCCGCGCCGGCCGACGCTTCCTGCTGACGACCCATCTCCGCCCCGACTGCGACGCCGTGGGAAGCCAACTGGCCATGGCGACGATCCTCGAATCGCTGGGCAAGGAGGTCCGGATGATCAACGCCTTCGAGCTGCCGCCCAACCTGCGGTTCCTCGACCCCGCGGGCAGGCTCGAATCGCTGGGAGGCGATCGCGCCGGCGAGTGGATCAAATCGATCGACGTCCTGATGATTCTCGACACGACCGCCTGGGCGCAACTGGGCGACATGGGCGAGGTCATCCGGACCACTCCGGCCAAAAAGATGGTCGTCGATCACCACGTCAGCGGCGACGACCTCGGGGCCGAGCTGTTCAAGGACTCGACTGCCGAGGCAACCGGGCGCCTGGTGATCGAGGCGGCCGACCACCTCGGCGTGGAGATGATCGAGGAGATCGCCACCGCGGCCTTCGCCGCCTTGGCGACCGACACGGGTTGGTTCCGATTCGCGTCGACGACCGGCAAGACGTACCGCCTGGCCGCGCGTCTGACCGACGCCGGGGCCAAACCCGACCAGATCTATAAGGCATTGTACGAGAACGAAACGCTCGCCCGGCTCCAACTCGTCGGTCTGGTGATGCGTCGCGTGGAGACCGAATTGGAGGGCCGGCTGATCCACACCTGGATCGAGCGCGCCGACTTCGAGTCGACCGGCGCGTTGGCTTCCGACAGCGAGGACATGATCAACATGACGCTCGCGGTGGGCGGAACCCAGGTGGCCGTGATCTTCGTCGAACTGGCCGGCGGGGGGGTGAAGGTGAGCTTCCGCAGTCGCTGCAGCCTCGATTGCGCGGAGGTGGCCAGGCAGTTCGGCGGGGGAGGGCATCGACAGGCCGCGGGGGCCCTGATCCACGAGCCGCTTGCCGCGGCCCGCGTCAAGGTTCTTGACGGCGTGCGCGCCGCCATGCGATAATCGCGTGCCCAACGGTGCCGTTTTGCCGCGAGTTGCCCTCCATTTTCCTGCCGAGGGGAAGCATCCCATGGACTCTCCCACGCCCGATTCCCGGCAATCCCCCAACGCCGGCGACGCGCGTCGCGGGTTTCTCGCCCGAGCGACCGCCTTGGTTGCGGGCGGCCTGGCCTACGCCGTGCCCGCGCTGACCGGCTTGGCGGCGCTGCTGAACCCTTTGCGGCAGAAGTCGGAGGCGGGTGAGTTCATGCGCCTGGCCACGCTCGACACGTTGCCGGCCGACGGCACGCCCCAGGCGGTCTCGGTCGTCGCCGACCGCAACGACGCGTGGAACCGCTTTCCCAACGAGCCGATCGGGGCCGTCTTTTTGCGGCGGACCGGCGCCGGGCAGATCGAGGCGCTCAATGTGGTCTGTCCCCACGCCGGATGCTCGGTGCAGTACGAGGCCGGCGAGAACAAGCTTTTCTGCCCCTGCCACGCCGCGAGCTTCGACTTGAGCGGGAAGCGGCTCGACGCGACCTCGCCGAGTCCGCGCGATCTGGATACGCTGGACGCCGAGGTCCGCAACGGAAACGAGGTCTGGGTCCGGTTTCAGAACTTCCGCACCGGCACTACCGAAAAGGTCCCGGAAGCATGAGCGACGCGAACGAATCGACCGCCCGCGGCACCGCCGCCCCCTGCTGCCCGATGGGTCCCTTTTGCCTCCGGGTTTGGGGCGGACTGACGGCGTGGATCGACGCCCGCTTCGGCTGCCTGCCCTCGCTGCGCGCTTGTGCCGGGCGCCCCGCGCCCCAGGGGCTCGGTTGGCGAAGCCTTTGGCCCAGCGCGATTGTCTTCACGTTCGTCGTCCAGGCGATCACGGGGTTCGTCCTCTGGATGTACTACAGCCCCAGCGCCCAGACGGCGTGGGAGAGCGTCTATTACGTCCAATACGAGGTGGCCGGCGGCTGGCTGCTCCGCGGCGTGCACCATTACGCCGCCCAGGTGCTCGTGGCGCTGACGGGCCTTTACGTCCTCTACCTGATCGTCGCGCGGCTGTACGCCGGCCGGCGCGATTGCGTCTACTGGCTCGCCGTGTTGATGGGGCTCGTATCGCTGGGCCTCTGCCTGACGGGCGACCTGCTCGCCTGGGACCAGAACAGCTACGCCTCGAGCCTGGTGCGGGTCAAGTTCCTCATGCTGCTGCCGTGGATCGGCGACGACCTGTTCAAGATCGTGGCCGGCGGGCCCGCCTTCGGGCACCTCACGCTCACCCGCTTCTTCGCGCTGCACGTCGGGTTGCTCGCGCCGAGCTTTCTGGTGCTGCTGGTGTTGCACGGCTGGTCGGCGGGGCGCGCCGAGGCGGTCGAAGCCGATCCCCAGGCTTCGCCGGGCCGCTACTGGCCCGACCAGATGGCCCGCAACGCCGTGGCCTGGCTCGTGGTCATGGTCGTTGTGGGGCTCTTAATCGGCCAGCACGCCTTGTCGGGCGGGCATGGGGGCGATCGCCCCGGCGACTACCTGGGCGTCGGCCTGGGGGCGCCCGCCGACCCCGACCCGGCCAACTTCTACGCCGCGGCCCGGCCCGAGTGGAGCTTTCGAGGGCTGTACCAGCTCTCGAACCTGTTCCCCGGCCACCTGAAGATCGTGCCGATCTTCGTGCTGCCGGGCATCGTCATGCTGTACGTCTTCGCGGTGCCCTTCGTGGCCGGGTTTCGCCAGGGCCACGCGATCAACCTGGTTGCGTTCGCGGTTTTGCTGGTCGGGATCGCGGTGCTCTCGGCCGTGTCGTGGCAGCACGACTTTGCCAGCGCCGAGCACCAGGCCGCCTTGGCCGAGGGCGAGCTTCAGGCCCGGCGCGTGAAGCAGCTTGCCCGGTCGCCGTCGGGCATCCCGGTCGGGGGCGCCCTGTCGCTGTTGCGCGGCGATCCGAAGACCCAGGGGCCCAGGATCGGCGAAGCGCAGTGCGCCGTCTGCCACAACTACAGCTCTCCGCAAGGCGCCCTCACGACCGACGAGCCGTCGGCCCCCGAGCTGTACGGGTTCGCTGGCCGGGAGTGGCTTGCGGGCCTGTTCGACCCGAAGCGCATCGCCAGTGCCGAGTACTACGGCAACACCCGGTTTGCCACCGGGGTCATGGTGCGCTACGTCGAAGACGATTTCTCGAAGTTCGAGAAGGACGAACAGGCGGCGATCATCGCCGCGCTGTCGGCCGAGGCCCGGCTTCCTGCCCAAGCCGCGCAAGACGCCGCCGATCGCGAGCAGATCGAGCGGGGCAGGCGGCTGATCGTCGAGAAGCGATGCACGCGATGCCACCGGTTCCACGACGAGGGCCCCGCCGGGTTCGCTCCCGACTTGACCGGCTACGGTTCGTGGGAGTGGCTCGTGGGCGTGGTGATCGATCCGACCCATCCCTGGTTTTACGGGGAGCGGAACGACCGGATGCCGTCCTATCTCGAGTTCCCCGACGATCCGGCGAATAACCGGATGACCGCCCGCGACGTCGGGCTCGTGGCCGATTGGCTGCGCGGCGAGTGGTACGAGCCGTCGGGCTCGGACGAAGCGGGTGCGGCCTCGCGCGTCGATCCGATGTTCGCCGCCGGCGTCTGGAACGTCCGCCGAGGCGAGGCGCCGCCCCCCGTCGCCGACGCACCCGAAGCCCAGGCCCGCGCCCTCTACCAGCGAGAGCACTGCGTGATCTGCCACGGGTACACGGACGGCCGAGGCGACGACCTGGTCTCGACCGAACCGTCGGCGCCCGATCTGGGCGGATTCGCCACCGAGGCGTGGATCACCGGCTTCCTCGACCCGCAGCAGATCGCCGGGCCCAAGTACTTCGGCAACTCGGTCTTTGCCGAGGGCAGCATGGCCGGCTTCGTCCGGGGCAACTTGCGGGAGTTGGTCGGCGAGATCGGCGAAGACGAGTTCCAGAAGCTCATTGCCGCGCTGGCGGCCGAGGCCCGGCGCGACGCCCCGGCCGACCCCGACGCGATTGCCGAGGACACGAAGTACCTGTTCGAAGACTTCACCTGCACCGATTGCCACCAGTTCTACGACTTGGGCGTCTCGGGCGCACCCGACTTGACCGGGTATGGCTCCCGCCAGTGGATCGCCGATTTCCTCAGCGACCCCACCGCCCGTCGGTTCTACGGCCGGAGCAACCACGGCATGCCCTCGTACCGCATGTCCGATTCCGAGCCGCAGAAGAACCTGCTTAGCGCCGAGCAGATCCAGGTCCTGGCCGGGTGGCTCAGTCCCTCGAGCGAAGCCGATTAGCGCTGCAAGGCGATCCGGGCGCGCGCACGCGTGACGTCGACAAGTTGCAGCAGGCACGCGCCGGGTGCTCGCCGTCCCGCGACGCGGGGCTTCAGGCCGATTCGTTGCGCGTGAGTTTGTGGAAGCGCTCGATCAAATCGCGGGTGATCGGGCCGGGCGTGCCGTCGCCGATGGTGCGGCTGTCGACCTTGACGACGGGCACGACTTCGGCGGCCGTGCCGGTGAGGAAGCACTCGTCGGCGATGTAGACGTCGTGCTTGGTCAGGGCGATCTCGCGCACCTCGATGCCGGCCTCCCGCGCCAGCTCCATGGCGGCCTCGCGGGTGACCCCCTCGAGGATGCCCGCGTCGATGGGCGGGGTAAGCAGCGTGCCGTCGCGCACCAGAAAGACGTTGTCGCCGGTGCACTCGGCGACCTCGCCTTTGTGGTTGAGCATCAGGGCTTCGACGCAGCCCGCCTGCTTGCCCTCGATCTTGGCGAGGATGTTGTTGAGGTAGTTGAGCGACTTGACGCGCGGGCTCAGCGCCGCCGGATGGTTTCGCACCGTGCTGACCGTAATGATCTCCAGGCCCTCCCGGTAGACCTCGTCGGGATACAGCGCGATGCGATCGGTGATGACGATCACCTGGGGATTGCTGCACCGATCGGGATCGAGGCCCAAGGTGCCGGCGCCGCGCGAGACGACGACCCGGATGTAGCCGTCCTGGATGCCGTTGACGGCCAGCGTGTCTTCGATCGCCCGGGCCAGGGCCTCCTTGGTCATGGGGATCTCGAGCCAGATGGCCTTGGCCGAGCACCAGAGCCGATCGAGGTGGCGGCGAAGGCGAAACACCTTGCCCGCGTAGCTGCGAATCCCCTCGAAGACGCCGTCGCCGTAAAGGAAGCCGTGGTCGTAGACGCTGATCGCCGCCTGCTCTTTGTCGAGAAGCTTTCCGTTGACGTAGACCTTCAGGGACATGGCCGTCCGGGGGGTTGGAGATGGTTACTCGTCTTCGATCCGGCCATCCACGAGGCGGACGACTCGATCGGCCCTTTCGGCGATGGCCTGATCGTGAGTTACCATGACTATAGTGAGGTTGCGTTTCCGGTTCAAGGAGCCGAGGATTTCGAGGATTCCCTCGCCGGAGGAGCGGTCGAGATTGCCGGTGGGCTCGTCGGCCAGGAGGATCTGGGGCCCGGCGACCAGGGCCCGAGCGATGGCGGCCCGCTGCATTTCGCCGCCCGAGAGCTCGCGGGGCTTGTGCTTGAGGCGGTGGCCCAGGCCGACCGTTTCGAGCAGCTCGGTGGCCGCCGCCCGATGGTCGCGGCGGTGCCGCAGAAACTGCCAGACGCTCTGGCGGATCATCAGCGGAGCCATCACGTTCTCCAGCGCGGTCAGCTCCGGCAGGAGGTGGTACATCTGGAAGATCATGCCGAATTGCTTGTTTCGCAGCGCGTCGCGCTTCCAGCCGGGCAGGTTGTCGATCCGCTCGCCGTCGAGGTGCACGGCGCCCCCGTCGGGCGCATCGAGGGTGCCCAACAGGTGCAAGAGCGTGCTCTTGCCCGATCCGCTCTGCCCGACGATCGCCAGGAACTCGCCCCGGCGCACCGACAGGCTCAACCCCTTGAGCACGGGCACCGTCGCCTGACCTTTGCGGTAGGTTTTCGAGAGATGCACGGCGGCAAGCTGGTTGGCGGCCGGATGGCGAACGGGGCGCCGAGGCGCCGCCTCGGCGGGCCCGCCGCACGCGACGGCCGTGGGCCCGCGTGCCTCCGAGGGGCCGGCGGCGCCGTCGATCGGGAGCGGCACGGGCGAATCGAACGCGTCGCGTCGGGAGTAGTCACACATAGCGCAGCGCCTCCACCGGGTGCAGTCGCGAGGCCCGAATCGCCGGCAGGATGCTGGCCAGCACCGCGATGGCCAGCGCGCCGAACACGATCCAAGCGACGGTCCAGAACTCGACGATCGTGGGGATCTTATAGAAGTAGTAAATCTCGGGGTCGAAGACGGGCTGGCCGGTGAGCCATCCCAAGACATCGGCGATCTGGTTGATGTAGCGGACGAAGAGCAGGCCGAGGATCATCCCCACGCCCGAGCCGACCGCTCCGAGCGACAGCCCGTACCCCAGAAAGATCCGCTGGATCCCCCAGCCCGACGCCCCCAGCGACTTGAGGATGCCGATGTCGCGGGTCTTCTCGACGACGATCATCAGAAAGATGGCCAGGATGCCGAAGCCGGCCACGGCGATGATCAGGAACAAGAGCACGTTGAGGATGGCGCTTTCCATGTGGACGGCGGCCAGCAGCGGCCCCTGCTGGTCGCGCCAGGTGCTCACCGAGTAATAGTGCGGCGGGAAGACGGCGCGCAGCCTGTCGCGGACGACGTCGCCGTCGGCGCCCGGCTTGAGCTTGATCTGGATCGAGCTGACCATCGCGGCGCCGGTGACCGAATCGTACATCCCGCGCAGCTCTTGGAGCTTGTCGATCGGCACGAATACGAAGGACGAATCGTATTCGCTCATCTTGCTCTCGTAGAAATCGACGATGGTGAACTTGTCGTTGGTCATTTTGGGAGGTGTACCCGACGTGGGGAACGTCAAGGCGACGTCGTCGCCCGGCAGCACGAGGAACTGGTCTTCGTACCGGCCGTCGCCGAGCGACCGGCGATGGCTGGCCAACGCGATGCCCAGCACCACGCCCGTGTGCTGCCGGGTCGCCATGTCGAACTCGGGCTCCGCCCGGTCGGGAGCCGCGGCGAAGGGATCGACGGTCGCGCTGGGGTCCGGTTCGGAGTCGAGGGCCGCGGCGGACCGGCCGAAGGGCCCGGTTTCGGATGGCTCCTGCCGCGGCGGCATGGCGCGGAACTCGGCCAGGCGCCGCCGCCACTCCCAGCCGGCCACGGCCATGCCGGGCCGCTCCAAGCCGTCGGCGCCGGCCTGGTGATCGCGCACGTCGTATCCTTCGTCGCGCAAATCGAAACTCATCCGCCCGGTGCGGTTCTCCGGATGCTGCAAATACTTGGCGAAGTCGCTCACTTGGCTCTGCGTGGCGGGGTCGACGCCGATGAGCTGCACGGGAAAGTGCCGGTGTTCGCCGCCGACGTTGAGGCTGAGCATCGCGGGAACCGCCACGGTCGGCGTCATGGCCTCGATCTGGTCGCCCGCCACCTCGCGGATCTTGGCCATGTGGGCCTCGGGGTCGGGAAAACCGTTCAGCCCCGGGCCGCTGACCACCACGTCGGAAAGGATCCCGTGGATGCGGTTCTGCATCTCGGTCGTGAAGCCCGACATCACGCTGTTGACCACGATCATCGTGGCCACGCCCAGCGTGACGCTGATGATCGAGGCCAGCGCGATGTAGCGCGTTCGCAGGTAGCGCCAACAGAGAAGAAGCTGGTACATCGCGGGTTCCTCCGTGAACCGGCCGCACAATCGCTTACGGTTCGGCCTCGGGTCGCAACAGGGGGAAGAGAATGACGTCGCGGATCGACCTCGTATCGGTCAGCAGCATCACCAGCCGGTCGATGCCGATGCCCAGCCCGCCGGCCGGGGGCATCCCGTGGCGCAGGGCCCGCAGGAAGTCGTGGTCCGTGCGGGCCATCGAGTCCTCCTCGGCCAGGCCCTCGAGCTGGCGGCTGAACAGCTCGGCCTGCAGATCGGGATCGTTGAGCTCGGTGTAGGCGTTGGCCACCTCCATGCCCCGGACGAACAGCTCGAATCGCTCGGCAATCTCCGGCCGGCCGGCCTTGCGCTTGGTCAAGGGGCAGATGCTGGCCGGATAGTCGAGCACGAAGACCGGCCCGGCCAGCTTGTCCTCGACGAACTGCTCGAAGACCTCGTTCTTGAGCACGTCGGCGTGCTTGCCCGCCGGATCGATCCCATGGCCAGCGGCAAACCGCTTGACGGCCTCGGGATCGTCGGGGGCAATGCCCGTGTGCTCGGCGAACAGGTCGTCGTAGGTCCGCCGGGCGAAGGGCGGCGTGAAGTCGATCCGACTTTCGCCCCAGGGCAGCTCCAACTCCTGCCCCGAGGCCCGGATCGCCTCGACGATGGTCTTCTCGGTCAGATCCATCATCGAGCGATAGTCGCCGTACGCCTGGTAGACCTCGAGCATGGTGAACTCGGGGTTGTGCTTCGGGCTGATGCCTTCGTTGCGATAGACGCGGCCCAGCTCATAGACGCGCTCCATGCCGCCGACCAGAAGCCGCTTCAGGTGCAGCTCCAGCGCGATCCTCAGATAGAGCGAGATGTCCAGGGCGTTGTGATGGGTGATGAAGGGCCGGGCGGCCGCCCCGCCCGCAATGGCGTGCAGCGTCGGCCCCTCGACCTCGACGAATCCTTCCGAGGCCAGGGTGGCACGGATCGACTGGACGATCTTCGTGCGGCGGAGAAACCGCTCGAGCACCCCCTCGGTGTACACCAGGTCGAGGTAGCGCATGCGCTGGCGAAGCTCGGGGTCGGTCAGGCCCTTATGCTTGGCCGGCGGCGGGGCCAGCGCCTTGGTCAGAAAGTGCAGGTCCTCGGCAAAGATGGTCAGCTCGCCGGTGCGCGTGCGGTTCAACTCGCCGTCGACCCCGACGACGTCGCCCAGGTCGAAGCACTGGGCCAGGGCCCAGTGCTTTTCGCCGACCTGCTTCTTGCCGATGAGGATCTGGATCCTGCCGGTCCAATCGGCCAGGTCGGCGAAGATCAGCTTGCCCGCCTTGCGTTCGAGCACGATCCGGCCGGCTGCTCGGACCTTGGGCCCCCGCTGCTCGGGCGGTTTGCCGGTCTGACAATCGCCGGCGGGCTCGACGGTGATTTCCGTTTGGCGCGCGCGGATTTCGGCAATGGGCCGATGGCCGTCGAAGCGGCCGCCCCAGGGGTCCAGGCCCAGTTCTCGGATCTTGCGCAGCTTCTCGCGTCGTGCGGCTTCGAGCCCCGCTCCTCCGCTGGCCGCCTCGCCGGTTGATTCCTTGTTCATTCGCAGGAAAGCGCAGAGTCGCCATCTTGTCTAAGCTCAGGAATCGCAACATTTTAGTGAATGGCGGCCGCAGGTCAATGCCAGCTCGTACGATCGGACGGCCCGAGATGCTTATTTTTACTCCCCCATGATGGGTAAAAGGCGGGTTGGCTTTGCCTGGATGGCCGGGCCCCGTTTCCCGCCGATTGCGTCTGCCCATGGTGATCGGTCCGCCCGGAGGCAAGCCCGGTTGCGTCGGATGCCGCGCGATTGCCATTGCCCGCGCGGGGAGGGGTCCGTTATGATGCGTATCCTGCGTGCCGGGCACGAGGTCCGGCGAGTTTTCAGGACCCCTTTCAAGGGGTGTGGAGCGAAAGGAGGCGCTCATGCAATCATCCCTCACGGTGGCGTGTCGCGCCCTGGTGATGTTGGTCTGCCTGATCGCGATTCCGCTGGCGGCCTTGTTCGGAACCCAATTGCCCGATCTGGCGAACCGGCTGCTTGATCGGGAGTGGGACCTGGGGTCCCTGCTGCCGCGGGAGCCGCTCGTCGAAGCGCCCGCGTTCGGATCGGTGGCTCATGGGCAGGCATGGGACGAGCCCCAACCGCGCGCCGCGCCCGACGACGCCGGATCGGGGTGCGCCAGCGGCACCTGTCGCGTGGGCGCGTCGCCGTCCGACTCACGTCCGGGCCGGCTGGCGGATTTCTCCGCTTCCTTGGCGGCGTTACCCGACATGCCCCCGGGCGATGCTGCGGTCGGCGTAGGGGCGGGCAACCGGAACTTGAACGACGAACGAGCTGCCGCGGGGCATCGTGCCCATTGGACCGAGGCGGAAGCGGGGATCAACCAAGTCGCGGAGTTTCGCGGCGACCGGGCGACCGACCAGTTCACCCAGCTCCAACGGCGTCTGCGGGAGCTGGGCGCGACGTACTATCTCCTGGAGACCTGGGGGGTGCGCGGAGAGCTCTATCGGTTCCACACGCGAATCGCCGTGGGCGGGAACGCGAACTACACCCGCCATTTCGAAGCGACGGAGCCCGATGCCTTGCGTGCCATGCGGAAGGTTCTCGCCGAGGTCGAGGCATGGCGCGGCGCGGAGCCGACCGGGTGACGTTTCGATCGACCCGCTCCCGTGGCGGGCTTGCCAAGTGCTGCCGATCGCTTACCTTGAATGATTCCTCGACCGCGATGGAGGCCATCGATCCCACCGTTCTCTCGGAGTCCTCGTGAGCAGTCCCGGCCAGATGCTTGGGAGCGTCGCCTGGCGGTATCGGCGCCCCACGGGACGGCGGGTCTGGCCGCCGATGCCCGTGGTTCGGCGGCCCGGGCCGGGCCGCGCCGCGCCCGCTCCGGTCGAAGCGAACGTGCGAGGCCCCGCGGCACGGTCGCGCCGGCTGGCCGGGTTGGAGGCCGCGCTGCTGCTGGCGCGCGAGCCGCTGGGCAGCCGAAAACTGGCGGAATTGGCCGACCTGACCGACGGAACCGAAGCACGCACCCTGGTTCGCCAACTGAACGAGTTGTACAATCGCGAGGGTTGTGCGTTTCGCGCCGTCGAGGTGGCGGGCGGGTTCCAGTTGATGTCGCGGCCGAAATTCGCGCCGTGGTTGCGCAGGTTGCATCCGGTCCCGGTGGAAGTTCGGCTTTCGGGACCGGCGATCGAGACCCTGGCCGTGGTGGCCTATCGGCAGCCGGTCTTGCGGGCCGCGATCGAAGCGATCCGGGGCGTGCAGTGCGGCGAGATCCTCCGCCAACTCATGGAACGCGACTTGGTGCGGATCGTGGGCCGCTCCGAGGAACTGGGCCGGCCGTTCCTCTACGGAACGACCAAGCAGTTTCTTCAGGTGTTCGGCCTGCGCCACCTCGACGAGCTGCCTCGACCCGCCCGACCGAAGTGGCCGGGCGGCCTCGATGCCCAACCGGCCCCAAGCACCGAACCCATTCCTGATCCGTCAACTTCAAACCCATTGGATGATTCCGGCAGAAGCGGGAGGGTACCAAACGTGAAGACTTCAGCCAGCAACCGGGGCGTCGGGAAAGACGCCGTTGAAACGAGGGCCGCCTCCATGATCGAGCAAGAGCAGGTCCGTGCGGCGGATGACGACTTCGAAGACGAGTTCGACGACGAGGACGAAGATTTCGACGACGACGAGGACGACGACTTCGACGACGAAGACGAGGAGGACGACGAGGACGACGAGGACGAGGACTTCGAGGACGACGACTGGGAAGAAGTTGACGACGAAGAGGAAGAGGAAGAGGAAGAGGAAGAAGACGAGGATGACTGGGACGACGAAGACGAGGACGACGACGACTGGGAGTGACTCGCCTCACACCCCAGCTCGTCTGCACGCCGTCGCGCGTGCGTCAATCCTTGAGCTGGAAGAGCCTGGAGAGTGCTTCGAGCAGGGTATTGGGCATGCCCTGGCGCGATTCGTTGCGAAGTGACTCCAGCGGCGGATGCATCAGCTTGTTCACGAGGCGGTCGAACGACTGCTCGATTTCGGCCCGAGCGCGCTGGTCGAGTTCGGGAAGGCGGTGGAACAGCCGCTGGAGTTCATCTTCCTTCGATTTCGTCCAGCCGCTTCGAAGCCGTCGAATGACCGGGGCGGTGGCGCGGCGATGCAGATCGGCGAGGAAGCTGGCCGTCTCCTGCTCGATGATCTTCATGGCGGCGGGCAACTCCTTGTCCCGCCGCCGCCGGTTCTCCTCGCACGCTTGACGCAGATCGTCGACCGAGTAGAGATAAACCGCCGGCCGGGTCCCGATCGCGGGATCGACGTCGCGGGGAACGGCCAGATCGAGAATGAACAGCGGGCGATCGCAACGCTCCGCTTCGATCGACTGGTACTCCGCCAGGGAGATCACCGGCTCCTCCGCGCCCGTGGTGCTGATGACCAGATCGGCGGCCGCCAGCCCCTCGAACCGACGCTCCCATTCCAGGGCGCGGCCGTCCCAGCGTCGCGCCAGCTCTTCCGCCCGTCGGCGGTTGCGATTGACCACGGTCACGTCGCGAGCCCCCTGGTCGCGGAGATAGCGCAGCGTCTCTTCGGCCATCTCGCCGGCGCCGATCACCAGGGTCTGCTTGTCGTCGAACCGCTCGAAGATCTGCTGGGCAAAATCGGCGACCGCCACGCTGGGAATGCTCACCCGCCGATGGTGAATCGCCGTTTCGCTGGCCACGCGCCGGGCTACCTTTCGGGCGGCCTGGAACACGCCGTGCATCAGCGGACCCGCGCTGCTCTGTTCGGTCGCCAGACGGTACGCTTCCTTCACCTGGGCAAGGATCTGAGGCTCGCCGACGACCATGCTATCGAGGCTCGATGCCACGGTGAACAGGTGCCGCACCGCCGCCTCGTCGAGGCGATCGTACACGTAGCGATCGAGCGCCTCGGGGTCGCACTCGTGAAATCCGGCCAGAAACCGGACGATCTCGAGCCGCTCGGGCAAATCGCCGTTCTGGGTCGCCGTATACAGTTCGACGCGATTGCACGTTGAAATGAGAACGGCTTCGCAACTGGGAAACCTCCGTCGAAACTCGGCCAGCGCGGCCCGGGTTTGATCGGGGCTGAAGGCCAGTTGCTCCCGCACGCCGATCGGCGTCTGATGGTGACTGCAACCCACCACCTGCATGGTCATGCCGGCCCTCCACGCCCATCGGACCGGCAAATCGCACCACAACAGCAAGGAAGCCCCCGCTCGCTCTGATCGAGCGCAAAACACGGCGTCGCAACGTTGCAGCGCCCCAGTGGCCCGCCCCCCCGACGCTCGGGGCGAACGTGGCTCGTGTCGAGAAACAGGACGGTCGCCAAGGCGACCACCAGCAGGGCAAAGCTGAGGACGGTCAGCAGGGCGACGCGCCGTCCTTCGCGCGCCGGTCGGTAGAACCGCCCGATTCCGACCGAGAGGGCCAGCCAGCCGAACATGACCACCGTGCTGAGCACGACCGGATCGTTCCAGGCGACCGCATCGGCACGCGCGGCGTGGTTCACCCGATTGAGGAGGATGCCCGAGACGATGGCCGCTCCGGTCATCAGCAAGGCCACGCCCATGGCTCGCCCGTTGGTTCGATGCAGCCATTCGAGGCTGGGCAGGCGCAATCCGCGCTGGGGAGGCCGCTTGCGCTTCAGCCGATAGGCCTGTTGCAGATACATGAGCCCCGAGGCGAACCCCACGAGCACGGCCACCGTGGCCAGCAGGATCGAGGTTCCGTGCATCGCTCGCAGCCACTGCGAGGTCGACTCGCGGGCGAAGGGGGCCCGATCGGCAAGTAAGACGCCCGCGCCGATCAGCCCGAGCACCCAGGGCAGGACGAATACGCCGAACGAGGTCTTCGGATGGTGCCAGACGAGCCCCAGATAGGCGACCGCGAGGCCCCAGGCCGCCAGGAGGCACCAATCCTGGCGGCTCGATAGGAACGAGGCACCCGCGTCGGATGCGCGGTGGTAGAGGTACAGGCTGTGCGCCAACAGGCCTGCTCCCGCGAACCCGACCATGACCGCGCCGCGCACGCCGCTTCGAAAAAACAGCCGCGACACTTCCAGGACGAGCGTCACGGCGTAGCTGGCCGCAAAGCAAATGATGCCAACGCCGGAAAGCATGGGGTGTCCCGTATCGACCTCGTCGTGGGGGGCGACCGGCTCGGCCGCCTCGCCCCATTATAGGCCCCGGCGGGCACTCCGCTCCAGCGGAGCGGTCGCCTCTGCACGGGCGGAAGCCGGCGCCGGTCGGTCGTTACTGGAACGGGTTGTCGCCCTGGAGCGACGCGGGTGGCTGCGCCTCGGACGCGGCGTCTTGGGTGCTCGTCTCGAAAGAACCCGCGGTCGGGGGCTGCTTCTTGCCGGGTTGGGGGACCGGTTCTTCTTCCGATGGCTCTTCGGTCGGCGACGCCTCGGCCGGCGGCACGGGAGCGACCGTGTGCTCGAACGGCTCGGAGAGCTCGGTCTCTCGCAGGCACTGGACCAATCCCGACCCGGTCGCCAAGTAGATGCGGTCGTTCTGCGCATTGCGGAGCTTGATGGGAAGGTCCGCGGCCGAAATCGTGTCCAGCCGGGCCCCCGTCGCGGCGGCCAGAACCAGGATGTGGCCCCGACGATCGGCCACGTACACCCGCTCCTTGCTGGCCGAGACGAACTGCGCCACCCCATAGGTCCACCATCGGTCCGTCCCGTCGGCCGCGTCGAGGCAGTACAACCCGCCGGGCTGGGTGACCACGTAAACCCGATCGCCGGCCACGATCAACGGCTCATACACGGGTTCGGCCAGCGCGAATCGCCAGAGCGTTTCGCCCCGCCCTGCGCGGATGGCATACACGTAGCCGTCCAGAGACGCGGCGAAAACAGTGCCGGCCCCCTCCTCACCCGACGGCGAAGGCCGGTGGACGGGCCGCGACACAATCGGGCCCTGGGTCTCCAGCCGATAGCGGACCATGAATCGGTCGTTCAGACGCTCGTAGCGCCCCAGGTTGAGATGCCCGCGGTCGGTCGGCCAAACGATGTGCTCCCTGTCGGGCGACTCCCAGATCACGATCGGCTGGACCAGAGTCTGGCCCGTCGACTGGCACGCCAACGGAACGATCGACTCGTGGCTCAAGCGGATCGCCTCCGCGGGCCCGGCCTCCGGCTCCGCCGCGGCAACGTCGTCCTCCGCGGTCGCGCCCGACGCCTCGACCGGGTTCCTCCTCCTTTCGAGCACGTAAGAAAACACCTTGCCCGCGTGCATGGGCACGTACACGCGGCGCTGGCTCAGAACGGCCGCCGATCCGGGAACTCCCTCCAACTGGGTGCTCCAGAGCAGTTTCCCGTTGTGCCGATCGAGCAGGTAGAGGTACGATCCGTTCACGACGGCCACCAGGTCGCTGTTGGCGGCGGGAGCCAGGCTGGGGTGGCCGCGCCGTCCCACCTCGGCCGACCAGAGGGTCTGCCCGGTCTCGGCATCGACCGCGTGCAGCGCGGCTCGGTCGGTCTGCACGAACAGAGTGCCCCGATCCAGCACCATTTCGGCGACCCTGGTGCGGGCGCGGTCCATGTCGATTTGGGTGAACCAAGCCCGCGTCAGACCATGCCGTCCCGCCTCGGTCTCGGGGATAATCGGATGGGGGCGTGCCGCCAGCGACGGAACGCAGGCGAACCATAGGCCGCCCCACGCCATGACAAACGTACAAAATCGAGTCATCGGTGACTCCCGATTCGCTGCGCGCAGGTCGTGTGGCCCCTTGAGCCCCCCCTATCCCCGAAGGCTCCCATGTTCCCATGATAATACGCGCCGCGGGAAAAGGCACGGCAAAAAACCGACCCGTCCGAAGAGCGAACCTCCGACCGTGCCCCTGTGCCCGCCGAAATAGGGGGTGGCGGCATCCGCTGGACCGTGTTGCTCGGTCGGCCTAAGATGGGGGGAATCGTGGCTTTCGGAGGAAGCGTCATACGATGGATTTCGAACACCTCGACCCGGATATCCGCCACGCCATCGAGGTAATCGGCGGATACCTGAATTACTCTTCCGGACGGCCGGACTCACGGTTTCTCGCCAGCCTCAACGGGCTGTTCGCCTCCGTGGAGCAGGGGCGCGGCACGAGTGGCGAGGCCGGGTCGCTCCCGCCGCTCTGGCAGAGTGTCGGGCGCGTTCTCCGGGTGGGGCTCGACCGGGTGCGGGGCACTTCCGACGCCTTTCGGCAGACCGCGCAGGCAGACGCCGTGGTCGCGTTGGTCTTCGACCATCTGCTTCCCGCCTACCGAGAACACCACCGCGACCTCCTCTTCCATCAAACCGACGCGTTCCTGTTCCAGCCCTTCTTCGTCGGACGGGCCTGTGAGGCCGTGCTCTCGGAAGGCCCCCCCTGGCACGAATCGGACCGTATCGTCGCGGGGGCGCTGAAACGGCTCAACGACTTCATCGGCCACCGCCCGGTCGCCGTGCTCCAGACCGAACAGAAGCTCCAGCCCTACGCGCACGAGTGGGTCCGTCCGATCCCGCTTTACGTGGCGGGGGCGGGGGTGGCCATCGGGCCCTATCACGACCTGATCGAAACGACGCTCGACGTGCTCCGCTCGACCGATCCCGCCCTGCTCGAGCAGGCGTGGTTCGATCCCGAGTTGATGGAGGAATTGGCCGTCGACCCCAGGGCCTACGATTTCGATCATCCCGTCAACCGCCGTCCCAATTACCATTTCGGCGGATGGGATCCGCACCGGATCGACAATCGCGGCTACTACCGGCGCTTCGTGATTCAGCAAGTCACGCTGGACGCCCTGCGGGAACGGCTTCTCGGCGGCGGGCCGCGCGATGAGTTGCTCTTCGAGGAGGCCGCCGTTTTGGCCGGCACGATGTTGATGGGCTCGGGCATCTCGGGCAGCGGCCCCGATTCGCACGATTCGTCGGTCACGCTGGCCAGCTTGCTGCCGATCGTGGCCGCCTACCGCGACGCCCTTTATGAGGATTTGCTGGCACGGCTTTCCGGGCCCCACGCCCGGCGTCTGAAAGCCGAGGCGGCGGAGTTGCATCAGCCCTTCGGCGGGGCCCGCCAGCATCTCAACCAGAGCTTGGCGCGCCGCCGCGCCGAGCAGCTTCAGCGCGTCCATCTGGCCCGCCTCTTCGCGCGGATGGGCTTCGCGGAGGCCGCCCTGCGCCAGGCCCAAACCGTGGCCGTGCCCTCGGCGCGCATGCGATGCGAAATCGAGTGCCGGCTCTCGGCGGCCCACGGACACGTCGAGCACGGGCGTCTCGACCGGGCGGCCGAGTTGCTGCCCCAGGTCGACGACTTCCTGCACCGCGCCATCGAGTGCGGCGCCCTGGTCGATCCCTGGAACATCCTCGGCTTCGGCGGCCAGTTCAGCCTGTTCCACGCCGTCGAGAACAGCATCCACGACCATCGCGTCGATGAGCTGATCGAACTGATGGGCGAGATCTTCGAGGTGCACACGCGGATCGAGACGGCCGCCGCGGCCACGGGCCGCTCGGACCTCCGGCAGCGAGTCTCCGACGATCTGGCCGCGCTGGCCCGCTGGTGGGACCAGTTCGCCAGCACCGAGGTCGGCGGAATCGAGGGGATCTCGGGGCACCAGGCATGGGAGTCGGCCGCGCAGGTTTCGAGTGCGATCGCCGCCTGGCACCAGGGGGGCACCGCCGCCGGCGACGTCGCGTTCTGGCGCGAGCACGTCGAGCAGTTCCACTCGCCCGAAGCCTTCGCCCTGCTGGCCGAAGCGCTCCTCGACCGGCGAGACCCGGTCGCCTCGATGGCCCTGCTCATGCTCTGGCTGAGCCGTGCCGAGACGATCGCGCTGGCCGAAGGGGCGCATTCCTTTCACCGGTTGGCCCTGCGCTGGATGGACGATCTCTGGCAGCGGCCCGATCCGGGCTCCCCTGGCGACGCCGCCGCGGCCGACGACGACCCCCGATGGGCCCTCGCGTGCAAGTTCTTCGACTACCTCGAAGCCAATGCCGACGAGTATTGGCTCGTGCCGCGACTCGACCTGGCCGGTTCGGCCCCGAGCGGCCACGACCACGGCGAAGGCGAAGCCGACCCGGACGCCGAGAACCTGTTCAGCGCGGCCTACGAAAACGTCACCTACCGCGACACGACCGACGACGGGTTCGAAGGCGAGATGCTCGAAGGCGGCAGCCGGGCCAGCGACTTCGAGCTCACCCGGGAGGCCGACCGGATCAACAAGCGCCTGGCGTTTCTGGGCACGGTGGCCCGGCTCTGGAAGCTTGCCGCCGCGGCGGCGGCCGACGCCGGCGTGTCCGGCACGCGCCGCGACGCGGCGCTGGCCGCGTGGCTCGCGCAAGCCCGGGTCAATCGGCGCGAATTGAGCGATCTGGCCCTGGCGGTCCACCGGCACCGCATCGCGCCGACCAGCGCCGCCTTGGACGCGATGATCGAGTACGAGCGGCGCCGCGGCATCAAGGAGACGCTGCTGGAGCGGATCGTCGCCACCTGCGTCGAGACGGCCGATGCGGGCCGGTTCCTGCTGGCCTCGATGGACGACGGCCCGCGGCCCGCCGACGACCTGGATGTCTGGGAGCGTCCGGTGCAGACCGTGTTCCGCGCCGTTTTCCGGGGCGATCGCGAGACCGTCCGCGCCGCCTGGCCCGAGTTGCTCGAGGCGTTGGCGCCCCAGCCACTGCTGTACGTCCCGGTGGCCCGGGGCGGCCACCCGCAACGGATCATCGTCTCGCGGTCGATTCACCGCGTGCTCCATCGGCTGCTGAGCTATGCGCCTCGACTAGGGCTTATCACGCAGACGCTCGAATTGCTCGCGGCCATCCAGGACATGGAGCGGAACCACCCGGTCGGGGCGGGAGCCGTCACCGAGTTCGACCGGCTCTTCGCGATCGGCTGCGAGGGGATCGTCGAATGCCTCGTGGCGTCGTCCGACGGGTGGGCCGACCCGTCGCGCGGCGGTCCCGAGGAGCCGCTGATCGACTGCGTCGAGCGGGCGATCGAGCACCTGCTGAAGTGCTGGGTCAGCCACAGCCGCAACATTCGCATCTCCGTCCTGGAACTCGTCGCCGAAAAGCGCCAATGGCAGAAGCTGAAGTCATTCGTCGAGACGTACGGCCACGACCTGTTCACCCAGCCGTTCATGAACCTGGGCAACCTGAAAGCCATTCTGCATCAAGGCCCCGGGGCGTATCTCGATTCGCTCGAGGAGCAGCCCGACGACGGGGGGCCCTTGCGTCTCGTCGAGGACCTCGATCGCCGAATCCCGCGATCGGAAGCCAGCCGCTGGTTGGAGCTGATCCTCGAAGCGGTGGTGGAAAACTATCCCGAATACATCGACTACAACAGCACCACGACGCAATCCGACCGCGGCGAGATGCTCTACACGCTGCTCGACTTTCTGCGCCTGGGGGCCAGCTACGATCGGATCGCCTGGAACCTGAAGCCCGTCCTCCTGGCTCACGACGTGATGGTGCGGCTCGGGCGCAGCGAGGCGGCGCGCGTGTGGCAACGGGCCGTGGTCGAGCGCAGCGAGGCGGTCGCCCAGGAGCACCTCGCGCGATTCGAGCGCATGACCCGGGACTACGGAATGCGATTGCCGAGCATCGCCGAGAAGCTGGGCGAACGGTTCGTCCGCCCCCTCGAGGTCGACCGGCTCCGCGCCCTGGTCCGCCCGGCCATGGAAGAGCTGCTGGCGGGGCGCCCCACCGAGTCGTTTCGCCGGCTGGAAGACGAAATCGCCTCATTCATGCAGCAGCCCAGCGGCGTCGGGTTCGACGTCCCCTCCTGGCTGGAAGCCCTCGAGCGCGAGGCCGAGAGGATCCGCTCGGGCCAAGGGCTCGCCGACGAAGCGATCGATCCCGGCCCGCCGATTCCCCAGGTGCCGTTGTCGCTCGAGGAAACGCGTCGCCAGCTCGAGGCGTGGGAGATACAATCGGGTAGCTGAATGACCGGGCACGATTCCGGCGCGCGGCCGCCTCGGCCGCACCATGCGGGCAAGATGCCCGCGCTCCGCGGTGGCGCACCATCGTGCACGGTCGTTCAGGCGTCGGCGTCCGTTGACGGTTTTTCGGTCGCAAGGCTCGAGACCCGAACTGGGGGCACCACCATGGCCATTGTGGAAGACTCGGTGTATGCGGCTCTGCGGCAGGTTCAAGACCCGGAGCTTTTCGTGAACCTCGTCGACCTCGGCCTGATCTACGAGGTCCACATCCGCCGGAACGGCGACAAGTCGGATCTCTCGGTCAAGATGACCATGACCAGCCCGGCCTGCCCGGCCGGTCCGCAACTGGTCCAGGAGGTCAAAGACGTGCTTGCCGACCTCGGGGAAGAGGTGGGCGAGGTCGACGTCGAGGTGGTTCTCGATCCGCCTTGGACCCCCGACCGGATGAGCGAGGACGCCCGCGACGAGTTGGGCATGTATTGAGACCCGGCCGGCGCGCCCGTCGCGATTCGCCGTCGATCGAGCGCATCGGCGTCGTTCCCGCGCTTCTTCCGGCGACGCCGTTCGCGTCGCCCCCCGAAGGCAGCAGTCGTCACTCCACGGTCGGGGCACTTAACATCGGAAATTCTCACCTAAAATATACGGAAAGGATAAGGATTTTCGAAGGAGGTCGTTGCGTTAAGGAAGAGACCATGTTGGAGAAGGCACATCGTTCGAACGATTCGGATGAAGCCCTTGCCCAGCGGTCGACGTCGGCCGAAGCGATCTCAGCCGAGAACGGATCGACGGCTTCTCCCACGGTGCCGTACGTGGTGGGCGTCGGCGCGTCGGCCGGGGGGCTGGAAGCCTTGGAGCGTCTGTTCGACGGAATGCCCGCCGACACGGGCCTGGCGTTCGTGGTGATTCAGCACCTTTCGCCCGACTTCAAGAGTCTGATGGACGAGCTCCTGGCTCGCCACACGCGGATCGCGATTCACCGGGTGGAAGACGGCATGGCCGTCGAGCCCAACGCGATCTATCTCATCCCGCCGAAGAAGGAGATGATCATCTCCGACGGTCACCTGCTTCTGACCGACAAAGACCCCGCCCAGGGCCTGACCCTGCCGATCGACACCTTCTTTCGATCGCTGGCGCAGGACATCGGAGGCCGCGCCGTCGGCATCGTTCTGTCGGGCACCGGCAGCGACGGGTCGCGCGGGATCCGCGACATCCACGAGGCGGGTGGTCTGGTCATCGCCCAGGACGTCGAGACGGCCCGATTCGACGGGATGCCCAAGAGCGCCGTCGACACGGGCGTGGTCGACTTCGTGCTGCCGCCGGAGAAGATCCCCGAGGTTCTGCTCCGCTACGTGCGCCATCCCGCGGCGAAGGACCGCTCGGCCTTGTCGGCCGCCCCGGCGTCGGAAACCAGCATGGAGGCCGTCTTCCGGCTGCTCCGGCGGGAGTACGGCATCGACTTCTCCCACTACAAGCCGAACACCGTCAGCCGGCGGATCGAGCGGCGCCTGCTGCTGAACCAGTCGATCGATCTGGACGATTACGTCGAGCGCCTGGCCCGCGATTCGGGCGAGTTGAACGCCCTCTACCGCGACTTGCTGATCGGCGTGACCAAGTTCTTTCGCGACCGCGAGGCCTTCGAGCGGCTTCAGAGCGAGGTGATTCCCGGGCTTCTGGCCGGCGTGCCTCCCAAGGAGGAAGTGCGCCTCTGGGTGGCCGGGTGCGCGACCGGCGAGGAAGCCTACTCGCTGGCCATGCTCATCGACGAGCAGCTCTCGGCCATGGACCGGGAAAACCACGTGAAGATCTTTGCGACCGACGTTCACCGAGCGTCGCTCGAGTTCGCCAGCGCCGGCGTCTATTCCGAGGCGAGCCTTTCCGAGGTCACCCCCGACCGCCTTACCCGCTACTTCACGCGCAAGGGCGACGGCTACCAGGTGGCGGCCGATCTGCGCAAGATGATCGTCTTCGCCCCCCACAACGTGATCCGCGACGCGCCGTTCACCAAGCTCGATCTGATCGCCTGCCGGAACCTGCTGATCTACCTCCAGCCGCTGGCACAGAAAAAGGTGCTGTCGCTGTTTCACTTCGGATTGAAGACGGGGGGCGTTTTGTTCCTGGGCCCCAGCGAATCGCCGGGCGAGTTGACCGAAGAGTTCGACCCCATCGATAACCAGTGGAAGATCTACCGCAAACGGCGAGACGTGCGTCTCTCAGCCGACCTGCGCCTTCCCATGTCGTCGGGTTTTGTCGGCCCTCGCCCCGGGGGAGGCGGGGCGATGCATCCTCAACCGGCGATGGCCGACCCCCACTTGCTTCGGGCCTATGATACCCTGCTCGAAGAGCACGTTCCTCCCAGCCTGCTGGTCAGCGAGCGCCGCGAGCTGGTGCATTCCTTTTCGGGGGCGGGCAAGTACCTTCAGGTCCGCGATGGGCGGCCCTCGGTCGACATCCTCGAGATGATCGACGATCAGTTGAGGATCCCCCTTGCCGGGGCCCTCCAACGGGCGATGAAGGAACACGGCCCCGTGGTGTATCGCGGGGTGCGCGTCGCATGGGAAGATCGAGTTCAGGACTTGAAGATCGCCGTCCGGCCGGTCTCCGATCGCCGCTGCGACGGCTCCCACTACTTGATCACCTTCGAGGAGCAAACGCCCATGCAGCCCGCCGTCGATGAGGCCGACGAAATCGACCTGGGCGAGGCGTCACGGGAGCAGCTCCGCTCGTTGGAGGCGGAGCTTCGCTACACCAAGGAGAACCTTCAGGCCACCATCGAGGAACTCGAAACCAGCAACGAAGAGCTCCAAGCCACCAACGAAGAACTCGTCGCCTCGAACGAGGAGCTGCAAAGCACCAACGAAGAACTCCACTCGGTCAACGAAGAGCTCTACACGGTCAACGCCGAGTACCAGCGCAAGATCGTCGAGCTGACGCAGCTCAACGACGACATGGACAACCTGCTGGCCAGCACCGACGTGGGCACGATGTTCCTCGATCGCAATCTGTGCATCCGCAAGTTCACCCCCCAAATCGCCGAGGCGTTCCATCTCCTGCCGCAGGACGTGGGGCGCCGCGTCGACAGCTTCTCGCACAGCATCGACTTTCCGGGCCTGCTCGACGCGATCGGTGGCGTTCTCGAGACCGAGACGCCCTTCGAAAAGCAGGTTCGCGATCGCAAGGGCAAGTGGTACTTGCTGCGCATTCGCCCCTATCGTTCGGCCTCGAAGGTCGAGGGGATCGTGCTCACGCTCATCGACGTCCACGTCCTCAAGCAGACCGAAAAACGGCTCCAGCTCATGTCGAAGGTCTTCATGGACGCCGCCGACCCCATCGTCATCGAAGACTTTTCGGGCAAGATCATCGGCCTCAACCGCGAGGCCGAACGGGCCTACGGCTGGAGCCGCGAGGAGTTACTGGGCCAGTCGATCGACGTGCTCATTCCCGAGGAGCTGCGCGAGCGGGCGCGAGCCCTGCGCCAGCGGTGCCGCAACGCCGAGCACGTGCGCAACGTCGACACGGTACGATGCACCCGGTCGGGCGAGTGTGTTCCCGTGATGTTGACCCTGTCGCTCTTGAGCGACGAGGCCGGCGAACCCTTTGCCGTGGCGACCATGGCCCGCGACATCAGCGCCCGCAAGCAGGCCGAGCAGGAGATCGCGCGCTACGCCGCCCGGCTCGAGGCCAGCAACCGCGAGTTGCGCGAACACATCGCGGTGCGGCGCGAGGCGGAGAAGGAGGCCCGGGAGGCCGTCCAGCGGCGCGATCAGTTTCTCGCCATGCTCTCGCACGAGTTGCGCAATCCACTCGGAGCCATCCTCAACGCCACGTACGTCATGGACCGCCGTCCACCGGGAAGCAACGACTTCGAACGGGCCCGCGACGTGGTCAAGCGGCAAGCGCGGCAGATGGCCCACCTGTTGGCCGACCTGCTCGACGTCGCCCGGGTGACCCAGGGGAAGATCGAAATCCGCCGGGAAGTGGTCGATTTACGCGACGCCGTGCGCGATGCCGTCGAGGCGATGCGGCCGGTCATCGCCGAGCACGAACAGCACCTGAGCGTCGAACTCCCCGACAACCCGATCCCCGTGTGCGGCGACCCCGCCCGCTTGCAGCAGATCCAGGTCAACCTGCTCAGCAACGCCTCGAAGTACACGCCACGCGGCGGGCAGATTGCGATCGCCGTGCGCGGGGAGCAAGAGGGGGCCGTCATCGCGGTTCGCGACCACGGCGCGGGCATCTCTCCCGAGATGCTCGAGCGGATCTTCGACCCCTTTGTCCAGTCGGACGAGACGATCAGCCGTTCCGACGGCGGAATGGGCGTCGGGCTCACTCTGGTCCGCATGCTCGTCGCGATGCACGGAGGAACCGTGACGGCCGCAAGCGACGGCCCCGGCAAGGGAAGCCTCTTCACGGTGCGCCTTCCCCTGGCCGAGACGGCCGAGACCCCGCCGCCCGAAATCGACGGCGCAGGGCACTCGGCCGGCACGTGGCGGATCCTGCTCGTCGAAGATAACCCCGACAGCCGCGGAATGCTTCGCACGTTGCTGGAGCTCGACGGGCACGAGGTGCGCTGCGCCGACGACGGGAACGAGGGACTCGAAGCATTCCGCAGTGGCCGATTCGACGTCGCCCTGGTCGACATCGGGCTGCCGGGAATCGACGGATACGAGCTCGCGCGCCGAATCCGCGCCAGCGAAGGCGGGCAGGCCATTCGCCTCGTCGCCCTGACCGGCTACGGGCGCCCGGCCGACCACGACGCGGTCATGAGGGCCGGGTTCGACGACCACCTGGTCAAGCCCCTCCACCCCGACGACCTGAAACGCGTGTTCGACCAACTCGCCCCGCCGCCATCGTCGAACCGCTCGCGGGCGCGAAAAGCCGAGGAATCGGGACCCGTCGGGCCCGGGCCGAACGAGACGCCCGACCGTCCCTGAAAAAACGGGGTGGGAGGCGATACGCTCGTCGCACTCCCACCCGCTTCCACCTTGCGAAGTCGATCGTTGTCCGTGTGGTTTTGTCTTCCTTCCTGGAAGTCCGAACACCGTTTCGGCCCACGTGTACCTTGCCGTACCGATCGCCTTCACGCGACCACGGACTCAAAGGGCGGCGGCCGGGCAGTTCAAGTCGCGCCGCATCTCGGCCACCAGAACCTGGGGATTGACCGGCTTGGAAAACCAGCGGTCGACCCCTTGCGGCCCGCTGGGCACGCCCAGTTCGCGGGGCGCGGTGGCGCTGACGGCAAATACCTTCAGCCCCGCGTACTGCGGATCGCTCCGGATGGCCGAGAGCATCGTCGGGCCGTCGCAGCGCGGCATGTGCATGTCGAGCAGCACGACGTCGGGCCGGGCCCGCGTCGCCAAGTGATCCAGCGCACTCGATCCGTCCGAGGCGCAGTCGACCGCGAAACCGCAAATCCGCAGGAACCCCGCCAGCAGTTCGCTCTCGTTGGCGTCGTCTTCGACGAGCAGGGCCCGGCAGGGACGGTCGACCCCGTCGGCCAGGGGGGCGAGACTCTCGCCTTCGATCTCCTGATCGATCGTGCGGAATTCGTCGAGGGCCCGTTGCAGCGTCTTTTCGGCGTCGTCGCCGAGCCCCAGGTCGAGTTGCCGCTGGAGCAGGTGCAACGCCAGATTCGCCGTATTCAGCCGGTTGCGGAGCCGGTGCCTCAGCTTCTTCGCTTTCGGCGGATGTGCGACCGTCGGGCTTGTGAGACCTTCGCGCTCGGCGACCTCGTGGCGAAGCACCGAGACGTCGGCCGGCGCGCGGACGCCGATCCGCACGGCCCGGCCCGAAATCCGAAGTATCTCGACGGTCACCCCGAGATGGGGGAATACGATCTTGTCGTTCTGGCGGCGCGAGAGCACGAGCATGGGTGGGTCTCCTTTCCGCGGGACTGCCCGGGAGCCCAAACCAGCGCTCCCCGACGCTAAGCCCCTCTACCCTGAGGTCGAAATCGAGTCTTCGAGCATCCCGCGGCGATCGGCCCGATCGTTCCGCGGGCTTCGCCCGGATTGACGGGCGAAACAACTCCGGCAAGCATTCGACCTCCGTGCCGGCGACGTCGACAAGACGCCGGGACCTTCCATTCCCACCACTTGCCAGCCGTGAACGATCGATTGTAAAACTGCGGCCCCCGTCGGGCAAGACGACTTTTCGCCGACAAGAACAAGGGCGACAGACGCATATATTGGGTTAAATACAAAGGATAGGGGGGCTTGTGCGGGGCAGTCGCTTACCGCGACTTCGACGCGGGACGCCCGCGAGGGCCGAGTGTCGATTGCAGGCCGAGTCGCGCGGCCGTCTGTGCCACCCAATCGTCGCTGCCGGACGGGCAACCTCGACGCACGCACCGGCGGATCGCCTCAACCTCGGCTTCCGTCTCGTTCCGGCCAGAGAACGAAGTGCCAGTAATCTGCATTCTGCCGACGCCGCGATTGAGCAGATGAAACACCATCCGGCGCGACTCGTGCGATTCTGAGCATGCCGCCATCTTGCCCAAAATGCCCGGTCACGTCAATATATGCGCCTGTCCGCTTTTCGTGCGAAGCATCCAGGCAATTAGTCCGGTGTACAAAGCTAAGCTGAATCCATCGACGATCAGCAGTGCTTGGGCGACCCCATACAAACCACGCGACTCGATCACACACGCGCAGAGCGCGGCTAACAGGCACAGGCTGACTGCCTGGACCGCCATCTGGAAGCGAAACAGCCGGGCGGCGCCCACGGCGTTGTACATCACCTCGTACAGGAACCGCAATGCCGCCGCAACAAACAGCCAGACGAGGATGGGGGCATGGACGGTGTACTCGGGCCGGTACAGGAACGCGAGGATCTCGCGGCCGGCCACGATCGACGCCAGAACGGCCGCCCCCCCGATGGTCGCGCAAATTGCGACGAGCTTCACCAACAGGCGCCGAAAGCCCGCCGTGTTGCCCGCGGCGAAGTTCTCGGCCAGGCGGGGAACCGCCGAATGGGTGATCGCCTGTACGGCCGTGCGCCCGGCGACGGCCAGATAGGCGATGGCCACGAAGATGCCCAACTCGGCTTCGCCAAAATACCGCTCGACGAAATACCGGGGCATGTTCGTTTCGAGGGAGATCATGGTGGCGGCGGCGGCCAGCGGCAGGGCAATCCACGCCAGCCTTGCCAGGACGCGCGGGTCCCACCGCGGTCGCATCGAGGCACGCTCCGAGCCGAGCAGCCACACGACGTTGGGAAAGTCAACGGCCGCCACGCGAATCAGGCCGACCCCGACCACGGCGAGCGATCCCCAGAACACGTCCTGCGTGAGAAACACGACCAGCGAGAGCGCGCCCAGCGCGAGGGGGCCGGAGAGAAGCTGCGACCGCGCAATGCAATCCATGCGGTGGTGCTGCTGGAGGCAGCCGTGGAGCACGTCGCTGACCGCTTCGGCTGCCCGGCTCAGGCCGATCGCCAGGATGACCCGGGCGGTGGCCCAACGATACCCGCCCCCCAGGGTCACGCCCACGATCACCAGAAGGGCCACGAGCGTCGTCACGACGCGCAATCCGAAGTAGTGGCCAAAGGCGAACTCCCGCCGCGCATCGGTGGCCTGCACAACGCGAAGTTGCAGGTTCGCCAGCATCATGATCGGCGCCGTCAGCGCCAGCCCCAGCCCGAACTGGCCCACCATCTCGGTCGACCCGAGTTTCGCCAGCGCGATCAACATGCCCAACTGGCAAGCGGCGCCGACCGAATTGCCCGCGAATGCCCAGCAGAAATTGCGCCGAAGCGATAGGGGGCGAGGGGCCGCCCGATCCAGCGGCCCTCGCCAACGCGCGGCCGCGCGCCGCGGGGCGGGTGCGATGGGCACCGAGTGAGGATCAGCGGCGGGCACCGCCGGCTCCTCGGCACAGGTCTGATTCATCGAGCGCATCCATTCGCATCGACCCCGACGGTCTCTCGGCTTCCAATCGTGGAGGGCCCCATTTCGCGGCGCCCGACCCGGAAGAAACCTCGGAGCGGGGTCCGCGCCGCGTCCCTTCGGTCCCTCGTCCCTCGCGGCGCGGAGAAGCCTACTCGCCCCCATGCGCCCACGCAATACCAAATCCGAGCCGCTTCCATCGCACGAGGCGCAACCATTCTCGTGAGGCGGAGTTGCGCCGCATGGGAAATGTGGGGCTCCGGCTACGGACGCCATGCTTCAAGAGCGGCGCGAGAAGACCCGCCGGAGGAGGCGCTTGAGTCGATAAAGCAGGCCTCGGCGCGGAGTCAGCCGCGTCAGCGAGAGAGACGTCTCTCGGACCAACTCATCGTCGGTCTTTTCGGGGGGATCCTTCGGGTTTGGGGACACCGCTCTACTCCGATCATCCTTGCTGCGTCTGAATGGAGTATCCCCGGGATGTTCCAAAGTGTCAAATGCCGGGTTCCGTGTCGGTTTTCGGTGTCTTTCCGTCGGGCGGTGCGGCGGAGTCGGGTTCGGGGCTGGAACCCGGGTCTTGCTGCGTGTTCGGGAGGTTGGCGCCGGTTTCCACGTCGAAACGAATTCCGCCCTCGACGGACGGGGAGTTCTGGGTAACTTCGAGGCCCAGGGTCGTCTGGGAATTGTAGGAGGGCAGGATCATCTCTTCACCGTCGACGATCTTGGAAATCTCGACTCGGTAGAGCCCGCAGGCGACGCCGGGCAGCTCGCCCTCGGCGTCGATCATGGCCGTACCCGATTCATCGGTCACGCCGCGGGCCGCGGGGAACCCGGCCCCCAGAAACGCCTCGGGCACGAGCCGCACCGTGGCGCCGGCCACCGGGACATCCTGGCAGTAGACGCGGCAGAGGAGCGATTGGCGGGCGACCTTCGACTGCTGCCAGGCCTTGATCCGCGCGGCGATCTCGGGGCCGCTCACGGCGCCGTCGCCGTCGGCGTCGATCGTGGCCCGCGCGGCTCGCAGAGCCGGCGACCTCTCGAGTTCGGCCGGGCCGATCATCCCGTCGCCGTCCGTGTCGTACTGGGCAAGGGCTCGTTGGACGCAGTGTTCGACTTCGATCGCCGGCGGCGGAACGCGTTCGGGGCCGCGCGAACAACCGCTTGCGACGAGCCATGCGCCAACCGACGCGGCGACCGGTACGAAATGCTTAAGGGGCACGATCGAGCTACCTTCCTGCTGAAGCACGTTTCGCCACAGAACGTTACGGACTTGTCTCGCCGGGAGCCATGCCGTCGTCTCGGCTGCCGAGATAGGAAAAGACCTCGGCGTCGATCGTGTAGTGGATCGAACGGACCGAGCCGTCGCAGAAGGCGAAGTGGCACGCGTCGAAGTGGGGGCCGCCGAAATGAAAGGGGCTGCTCAGCCCGGGCCGGTCTTGCATGGGGGGCCAACCGCGGCCCGTCGCGCGGTGGTAGTACGTGCTTCGATAAAGATCGCTGTTGAAGCCCGTATAGAGGTTCTCGTTGTCCGACGGGTCGAGTCCGGTGGCATAGGCGTCGGGATTGAGGTATTTCTCACCCAAAAGCAGGGTGTTCGACTCGCCGTCGCGGATCTGGGCCATCCGGATCTCGCTCCGCTCGTAGATCACCCCGTTGCAGGCGCGGATGTCGTACCACGGAAAGTCGGGATTGTCGCCCTCTTCGAGGCTCATCGGGCCGGGCCCGTACTCGTTGTGGCTCTGGCTGCCGCAGTTGGCCGCGTAGTCGCCCCGGGCCGCCATGTTGTGGCTGGGGTCGTTGTCGGCGGCGTTGCGCGCCACGTAGGTTCCGGCGGCCGGCTTGGGGTAGAGAACGCTCGACCGGCGGCTGGGACAGTTCATGATCGAAAGGGGCGTCTTCGTCAACGCGTTCAACTCGGCGCGTTTCTCGTCGGGCGGCATCGCGCGCCCCGACTCGTGCAAACTCTCCTGCTCGATGTAGGGCAGGATGTTGTAGAACCATCCCCCGGGCTGACGCCGGTCGTAGCCGCGGTCGGGGTCGCCGACCCAGTGCCAGCCCCATCCCCCCGTGGGAAGGTGTCGATGGGCCTCGGCGTGTTGCAGCGCCCCCAGGCTCATCTGTTTGAGGCTGTTGCGGCAGGTTGTCCGCCGGGCGGCCTCCCGGGCTATCTGCACGGCCGGGATCGCCAGAGCAAGCAGGATGCCGATAATCCCGATGACCACCAGCATCTCGACCAGCGTGAAACCCGTCACGCCGCGACGGGGCAACCAACCGGCTCGCCGGCGAACGATGTTGCGGGGCGACATCGAGGCTCCTTCGACACCGATATTGCGGGCAAGTGCGACGGCCAAGCTTCGGCCTCTCATG